>OBKN01000313.1_pt1 | contig 25255 bp, 20 predicted proteins | sample 1519931 | NCBI WGS metagenome assembly OBKN01 (sample SAMN04209254, study PRJEB22552) | human gut metagenome | biome: gut; material: feces | host: Homo sapiens | place: USA: Oklahoma
CGTTTCTTGGCTCGCTCCCCCGTCCGTCAGCACGCGAGCCCACCAGATTCCGTCGGGCAAGTTATTTTCGACTTTGCAAGCGACCGCGCACGCATGGCAGGCGATGCAGTTCTTCATGTCGATGACATAGCCGAGACGCGTCATTATTCGGCACCCCCATTCCATACTCGCACTTCACACAACACATCCATGAAGTTGTTGTTCACGGCGAATGAATCGAACTCGGTCGAGCTCAGCTGGGACCAGCCGCCGTCTTTATGCTGATTAAGCTGCCAGCCCTTCGGATACACCAATGTCCCCGGGCGGATAGCCTCAGACAGAACCGCCTTCGCCACGGCAAAGCCGCGGTCGTTGTAGCACTCGACGTAGTCCCCGTCGCCGATGCCTCGGGCGACGGCGTCTTTCGGATTAATTTTCACAAAGGGCTCGGGGTCGAGCTCGCGCAGCAATGGGGTGCTGAACCACTGCGAGTGAACGCGGTAGCGCGGGCGCTCGCTCATAAGAACGAGCGGGTATTTCTTGTACAGCTCGTTTTCGGGCCATGCCTCCAACGGGGGGAACCAATGGGCCATGCGGTTGATTTCGATCTCCTCCGCCGTCGGCACCTTCGTCGTGGCGGCGCGGGGCAGCGGGTTCTCGCGGTAGAATTCGAAGCGTCCCGTCGCCGTGCCGAACGCGCCGTTTTCATACGCGATATGAGGCTTCTTTTCGGCATCGCCAGGAACGACGCGCACCTGCTTCTTCTCCCTCAGATCCTCCACAGTCTGCCCGAGCGCGGCGCCGATAGGAGTATCCATCATTTCTTTGAGGATGCCGCCGTTGTCGAGCGAGAAGTAATCGCCCAGCCCCAGCTTCTGCGCGAGCTCAGAAACGATTTGGGGATCGGGCTTGCTCTCGTACAGTGGGTCGATTGCCTTCTCGTTGTAATTGAGGCTCGACGTTTGGCCCGCGTTGGAGACTTCCTCGAGCTCGAACCATTGAGCAATCGGCAGCACCATGTCGGCGTATTTCGCGGTATCGGTCATGACAGAGTCGGCCACGACGACATAATCCATTGCGGGAATGATAGTATCGGTCCAGGCGTGGGTGTCGGTGTGGGTATTGACGGGATTGGCGGAATAGACCCACAGCATCTTGATCGGGGCGTCCTCGCCGCCAAATTTTCCGGTTTCGACGACATTTTTGAAATCGACGCTCTGGATAGAAAAACCCGTAGATGGTCCGTTTGGGGCCGTATACGCTGGATTGTTTACGATGCCAACCGTCCAATAGGCGCCATACGATGCGCCCGGCTTGCCTAAATTGCCCAGAAGGGCGCACAGCGTGAGGCCGGCCATCGTAGTATGCGCGCCATTGTTATATGCCTGCGGACCGTACCCTTCATAATGGTACACGGGTCCATCGATGCAAATATCAGCGAGCTCGTAAATTTCATCGACGGGAACCTCGATTTGCTTGGAAACCTCTTCTGGATTATGCTTTGCAATCTCGTCCTTCAGCAGCTCATACGCCGTGCGGCATTTAACGCCTTCGAAATCATAGGATCCCTCTATTTCAGCGGTTGAAGAGGCCTCCTCGGGCGTCTTGAGCTCGCCGGCGACGAGGACCATGCACGGATCGTACATGATTTCTTGACCAGTGGTTGGATCCATCTTCCCCGTCGCGGTCGGCTCGATCCCCATATCGCTCCGGCGCAGGAACTTTCCCGTATCCTCGCGAACGAGGAACGGGGCGACCGTATGGTCACGGAGGTAGTCGACATCCTGGGCGTTCTTCTCGAGCACGATATTCATCAGGGCGTACTTCAACAGCGTATCGGTGCCAGGTCGCACGGAAATCCATTTGTCGGCCTTGGCGGCAATTTGTGTGAACGTAGGATCAATGACAACGAGTTTCGTGCCGCCCTGCATCGCCTCTTTGACGAGATGCCAATTCTGGATTTGCGCATCAGTGATGTTCGCGCCCCACACCACAATGGATTTGGCGTTTTTGGCATCCGTCGGCTCGTTGCCTTCCCACATGCCAAAGCCCATAAGAGGGCTGATATAGTTGCCGGCCACGGCCGCCATACCGTAGTAGCTTCCCATATCGAGGCAAGGCATGATCGAGCTTGCATTGAGCAAGGACGTCAAGCGCGAATACGCGCTTGTGATTGCGACAGCCTGATTGCCCGAGGCAGTGAGGAATGCCAGGGCGCCTTCGCCATACTGCTTCTGCGTGTCTCTAATGTTGTCGGCGATCTCCTGCAGGGCCTCATCCCAGCTAATACGCTCCCACTCCCCAGCGCCGCGCTCGGTCCCCTCTACGCGACGCATAGGATATTTCAAGCGCTGCGGGTCGTAAATGCGCTGGACGTGAGATAGGCCGCGCTGGCAAATGCGCGTATAGCAGCTCTCGTTGTATTCCGCTCGCGACGTCTTTACCACCTTACCGTCGCGCACGTGGACGTTCAGGTGGCAGAAGCCGAAGCAATTCGGACGGCAAACGCCGCGGAAGATTTGCTCACCCTGAGTTTCGGGCTGGCCGGGCTCATAGCCCTCGGCGATCGCTGCAAGCTGCGGCGCCGCCGCTCCTGCAGCCACGGCGGCTACACCTGCCGCGCCTGTGGTCTTGAGAAAACTGCGGCGCGTGAGCCCTTTCGGGCCGTGTGCTCCTGACATCTCTCCTCCTCAAAAGATAGCGTCAGGATATCCCCCCTTGCATGAGGCACGAAGATTTCGAAAGGCCGGCGTCGCCTATTCTCAATGGCGGCGCATCGTGACACCGCATTCGCGCGACGCGTTCCCCTTTATTCCCCTTACGACATGCTCGTTCTTATCGGATATCCCTTGCGGCCCCCGCGAGCCGCCCCCTTGTGTTTCACGTCCCCCGACGCAAAACGCTCCTGATAAGAATTGGCCAAATCCTTAGTTGTCATATTGTCACAATGTATTGCGATAATCAATCAAATTGATTATTCTATCTTTAAGATAATCTTATCGAACATATATTCGCATTCCAATAAGAGCGTCGTATGTTAGGAGCCAACTCGACGGCGACTTTTGTGCCGAACAACGCCTCCCAAAGAAGGGAGATAGTACCCATATCCGATGGCATTGAGATATTAAAGTTACTGACCGCTCTTATCTCACTGATTACCGCCATCGTCGGCCTCGCCAAGGCACGCATGGAACACCCGAGACGAAAAAACGCCACCGTCAATAGACGATAACGTTTTCTCTAGGCTAACGGCGTTGCCTGAACTGTCAAACGCGAGCCTGTCATCGAGCCAATTACGGCATTTGAAGCGCTTTACCGTCCATCGCGGCGGCGCAGCAGGCGCTCGTCCACCAGGGCCACGATGTCTTCGTCGGTCAAGCCCGCCTCAATGCAGCCGCGAATCATGTCGTCGACGAGTAGCTCGACCGGCGTGTCGTATGCGCGCGCTGCACCGATTTCCTTTTGCTCCAACACGAATGTGCCCTTACCACGGCGCGTTGAGATGTAGCCTTCGCGTTCCAGGTCCATGTAGGCGCGGTTGATGGTGTTGTAGCTGCTGTCCAAATCGACAGCCAGCGCGCGCACCGTGGGCAGCTTGTCACCCGGAAGATATTTCCCTGCGCCAATGAGATACGCGATGCGGTTTTTTACCTGAATCCACACAGGCAAGCCGCTGGAATGATCCACCTGGAAACCCGCCATGGGGTTGTTCGCTCGCGTTTCGCTCATCGCTGCCCTTCTTTGTCGATTGCATCGGCCAGGCTGTCGGAAAGCGCGCTGGGCACCGTGACCACTGTCCCCTTCGACGCCTTCACCGTTTCGTATTGCTGAAGCATGGTGCGCAGACGCAACGCCGCCGACGGATCGCCGTAGGCACTCGCCGCCTCAGCCAGCATGTCGGCCATGTCAGCCTCGGCCGAGGCCACTGTCATGCGCGCGTTCTTCTCACGGTCGGCCTGCGCCTCGAGAGACATCACGTGCTGCAAATCGTCGGGAATCACAATGTCGCGCACCTTCACCGATATTACGCCGATGCCCCACGCGGCGGCCTCGCGCTCTACCTCTTCCTTAATTTCTTGGTCGAGTTGGTCGCGACGCAGCGCCACCTCGGCCACCGTCGAGCGGCCCACGGCCTCACGCATGGCTGTTTGCGCCAGAAACGACACCGCCGCATAGTAGTCCTCGACTTCGATGCAAGCCTTTTCGGCATCCCACACCATCCAGAACAACACGGCATCAACCGTGACGGGCACAAGGTCGGCCGTCAGAGTTTTCTCGGCATAAAATGGCGTGGCGATGGTACGCTGGTCAACGCGAATGGTGCCGTGCTCCAGAATGGGAATGGTGAAATACAGCCCAGGGCCCGCCACACGCGAAAGTTTGCCCATGCGCAGCACCACTACGCGCTCCCACGAAAGCGCGATATGTACCGATGAGACGGCAAGCAGTGCGCAAACGAATGCAAGCGATATCTCAAGAATGCCTACGCCCCCGGCCACGGCGCGCGCCGCAAGCAGCACCACACCGAACACGAGTAAAAACACCGTGATATTAAATACCGTGGCTCCATTGCGCGACGACTTACGAGGCACATACGACGTGGCCGCGCGCATTTCGGCGTCTTTGTCGCGTGCATCGTAGGGCATGTCCACATACGCCCGACGATCGGGCTTTTCCCTATTTTTCAGCGGCATCGCATTCCCCTTTCGCGATTGCGGTTTCTTTCCTATGGCAGAGCCAGCGTGTCCGCCAAATTGGCTGTTTGCGTTATGTCGAACGCGGAAATTCCCACAATCGAATACCGCAACGTCACGCCCCCAATGAGCACAAACAGCGCCACCCATAAAAGCTGGCTGCGCCTGTTGTCGAATGTGAGCAAATGCTCGAGCACAAGCGGAATGCCCAAGCCGCACACCACAAGGCCTATCCAGAACGGCCACCGCAAATTGCCCGCGACGAGCGCGAAAGCGGCCTGAGACGTAGTCGGCGAAGCGAACAGCCAGGCAACGTAAGCCACCAGGCACGCAGCTTCAACCGCCACTGCGGCGCTGTCCACACGCGACAAGGCGATAAACGAACCCATAAGCGGAGCTCGGCATTCCACAAACGCCCACGCGCCCAAGCACAGAGCCACGCCGCACGAAATGCCCGAAAGGACGAACAAGGCGGGTATGAGCGGCGTCTGCCACGCATCAACCGACGGGAGACCAGCAAGCAGTATGCCCGTGTATGCCACCACAACGACTCCGATAAGCACGCCGAGAACGCCGCCAGGTACAGCCAGCTTCTCGCGTAGGTCCCACATCTCTAGCATATTTGCGCATGCGAACACCGTCGAAAGCGCGCACGCAACGGCAAGCGACCATGCGCCTACCGCGATTGCCGAGGGAGTCGAAGCCGCAAACAGAAAAAACGCGCGGTCGATTCGGCCGAGGTCGGCGAGCAAGCACACAACAGAAAGCCCCAGCACGATTGCGCATGCAGCCCATGCCCGCGCGAAGAATTCCGCCGGCAAAAGCCAACGACGAGCAGCAAGGCGCGGAGAATTCAGCACCTCGAGCAACGAGAGCACCGCAAGCGCCCCACCACCCGTGCTACCCAGAAACAGGTACGCCACGATGAGCGAATCGAATATGCCCATGCGCTTCCCTTCTCCACTCGCCAACGACGTGACGCTCCCGCACGTTGCCACATTGTCGCAATTCGTTGCGTCAAGTATAGCAGGAGTGCCGCTTCGGAAACGATGTCCAAAAAGAACCACGAATGCCCGGCGCGTTCGAGATGCATTTCGAACAAGTGCACGGCAACCGCAAAAAAAGCCGACCCTTTCGAGTCGGCTTTTCGTTAGCGATCCACGCTGTATGAAGTTACTACGCGCAACCGATTCGCAGCCTACGCGTTCGCAGCAGCCTTGGCGTTGGCAGCGGCCGGAGCAGCTTCCTTCTTCTCGGCGGTGCGAGCGAGAATGTTCGCGTACACAGCGCCCGAGATGTTGTGCCACACGCTGAACACGGTGCCAGGCACAGCGGCAAGCGGCATGGTGGCGAAGTGCGTCAGAGCCAGTGAAGTTGCGAGGCCGGAGTTCTGCATGCCAACCTCGATGGAAAGCGTGCGCATCTGAGCCTTGCTCAGGCCAAGCACGCGGCCCACGCCGTAGCCGAACGCATAGCCAAGCACGTTGTGCAGCATAACCACCGCAATGATGAGCAGGCCGCTCGTCATGAGCTTAGCGGCATTCGCGGAAACAACGGCCATGATGATGAGCGAAATAGCAACGACCGAGATAAGCGGAAGAACCTTGCCGAACACCTCGGAAACCTTCGGGGCGATGGCGTTGATGATGAAGCCAAGCACGATAGGAACGAGCACGACCTGAACAATCGACATAAGCATGCTCACATAGCTCACGTCAATGGACTGACCGGCAAGCAGAAGCACAAGAGCCGGAGTCACAACAGGCGCCATGATGGTGGTGCATGCCGTCATGCCAACGGAAAGCGCGACGTCACCCTTGGACAGATACGTCATCACGTTAGAGGACGTACCGCCCGGGCAGCAGCCAACGAGGATGACGCCGACGGCAAGCTCGGTGGGCAGCTGGAAAATGGTCACGAGCAAAAACGCAAGCAGCGGCATAACGATGAACTGCGAGCAGATGCCAACGATAACGGCCTTGGGCTTGGTGAAAACGACCTTGAAGTCGGAAAGCTTGAGCGTCATGCCCATACCGAACATCACGATGCCGAGGAGCGTATTAACCCAACTCGTGGGTAGTGCGGAATGAACGGGGCCTGGAATGATCAGGGCAATAATCGCTACCGCCAAAGCGATGATTGCCATGTACTTCCCTGCGAAATCACTTACTTTCTCAAGCGTTTTCATTTTCGACTTCCTTTCCGAAACGCCTCGCCGCGCAGCGCATTCCCAGCAGGGGTGAAACGCTCGGGTCGTGGCGGAAAGGTCGATCGTAGTGCGAATTACCAGTGCTCGGCAATGCACGCTTGCGGCGTACATGCCCTATGCATGTGATGGGTTAGTATAACTATCGCACACTAAAGCGCAAGAGTATTTTTCGGCATTTTTGAAAAAAGCTTTGATAATCAAAGAAACCCAGGTGAAACGTCCAAGAAATATGGCGGAAATGAGACGGTCATATGAAGGGGCCTGCATGATACGGAAACGAACGAGCAAACCGCAAGCAAAAAGACCGCGCGGGACCACGCCGAACAAGGAAGGCTCAGCGCACGAAGCGATGTCAGACCCGTCCAAAGCGCGATGCCCGCCCAAAAAGGCCGGCTCACAGCGACGCCAAAACGAGGGGGCTACGCGATGATAAAACGTCGAACGGCAAGGCCGCCCCGCCACAACGCCCACAAGCTGGCTCTGCCGCCCTCCAAGCCAAACGGCAGTCCGGCTCGCAACCATCACCCTAAACCAAAAAGCCGGCTTGCAGCGCGATGCCACAAGCCGGCTCCCTTACGTATCAAGCTAGATGAAGCGCACTAGGCGTTCAGCGCAGCCTCCACGGCCTCGAGCACGCCGTCGATGGCGACCGACTGCTTTTCGCCGGTGGCGCGTGGCTTCACCTCCACAGAGCCCTCTTTCAGGCCACGCTTGCCCACGACAACCTGCACGGGCCAGCCGATAAGGTCGGCGTCGGCGAACTTGACGCCCGCGCGCTCGTCGCGGTCGTCAAGCACCACCTCCCAACCGGCGCAAGCGAGCTCGTCGGCGATTTTTGCGGCCGCCTCGGTCACCTCGTCGGGCTTGCCGGAAAGCGGAATCACGCACACATGCGCCGGAGCGATGCCCACGGGCCACACAATGCCGTTCTCGTCGTGGCTCTGCTCAACGGCGGCCGCCATGCAGCGCGACACGCCCACGCCATAGCAGCCCATGACGAACGGCTTCTCGACGCCATCTTCGTCCATGAACGTAACGCCCATGGCCTCGGAGTACTTCGTGCCGAGCTTGAAAATCTGGCCAGCCTCGATGCCACGCGCGATGGAAAGGGGCTTGCCGCACTTCGGGCAGGCGTCGCCTTCCTTCACCATGCACAGGTGCTCCCAAGCATCCACCGTAAAGTCTTCGCCCTGTTTGGCGCCCGCAAAGTGGAAGCCGTCGACATTTGCGCCCACGAGCCAGCGCTCGATGCTGCGCAAGCTTTCGTCGGCGGCGATTTTTACGCCCTCGGGCAGGTCGACCGGGCCCATGGAGCCCTTCACGAGGCCCGCGTCCTTCATTTCAGCGTCGGAAAGCGGCGTGAACTCGCCGAGCAGGTGCTCGACGGCCACCTCGTTCACCTCATAGTCGCCGGGGACGAACAGCACCCACAGCGTACCGTCGGCAGCTTTGCAGGAAAGCGCCTTCACGCAGGCGTTTTCGGTGGTGCCCAAAAATGCAGCAAGCTCCTCGATGGTGTGCACGCCCGGAGTCTCGAGCTTCGTAAGCGCGTCGGCCGCGTACGCCACGGGATGCGGCGTGGCCTGGGCGGCTTCGGTATCGGCCGCATAACCGCAGGTGCAGCTTGCAATTTCAGCCTCGCCCGTGTCGGCGAGCACCATGTACTCCTCGGAAGCGTTGCCGCCGATCTGGCCCGAGTCGGCCACGACCACGCGGTAATCGAAGCCCATGCGGTCGAACATGTTGATATAGGCCTCGCGCATGCGAGCGTAGCTGGCATCCAAGCCGGCTTCATCGGCGTCGAAGCTGTAGGCGTCCTTCATGATGAACTCGCGGCCGCGCATAAGCGCAAAGCGCGGGCGACGCTCGTCGCGGAACTTCACCTGAATTTGGTAGAGGTTCTTCGGCAGGTCTTTATAGCTGCGAAGCTCGTTGTTCACGAGATCGGTCACGATTTCCTCATGCGTGGGACCAAGGCAGAACTCGTTGTCGTGGCGGTCGGTCACGCGCAAAAGCTCGGGGCCGTAAACGTCCCAGCGGCCCGAACGATGCCACAGCTCAGCGGGCTGCACGAACGGCATAAGAATTTCCTGGCCGCCGTGGGAATCCATTTCCTCACGCACGATGGTCTCGATTTTGCCAATAACGCGCATGCCGAGCGGCAAGAAAGTGTACAGGCCGGCAGCTTCCTTGCGAATCATGCCCGCGCGAACGAGCAGCTTCGCCGATTCGATGTCGGCGTCAGAAGGGTCTTCCTTCAACGTGGGAGCGTAGATGTCGCTCATGCGCAAAACGGGCTGTTTGCGAATGTTTGCCATGGATGGTTCCTTTTCTATGTTGGTTCCAATGCGGAAATTGAACGCGTGGTTAGGGTTTCGATGGAGCGCGCCCCGCCCAGCTGCAGCGCGGAAAGCGATGCAATCGAACCGGTGCCGCAACACCGCGGGCGAAGCAGCGAGGGATCGATGCATCGAACGCTGACGTGCAGGAGGACTAAGCCATCTTTTCGAGCTCTTCCATCAGCGCGTCTACGATATCGGCCTCAGGCACTTTTCGCAAGACCTCGCCGCGTTTGAACACGACGCCCGAGCCCGCGCCGCACGCCACGCCAAGGTCGGCGTCGGCGGCTTCGCCCGGACCGTTCACAACGCAGCCCATAACGGCGACCTTCACCGGCTCGACGCGGTTCGCAAGACGCTCGTCGACCTTCTTCGCGAGGTCGATGAGGTTCACCTGGCAGCGACCGCATGTGGGGCAGCTTATGATTTCGGGGCCGCGACGGCGCAGATCGAGCGCAGCGAGCAGCATCCAGCAAGCGCGCACCTCTTCGGTAGGTTCGTCGGTGAGCGAAATACGCATGGTGTCGCCGATGCCATCGTTCAGAAGAATACCCAGGCCGCAAGCCGATTTAATGACGCCTTGCATGAGCGTGCCTGCTTCGGTGATGCCGATATGCAGCGGCACCTGCGGAATTTCCTGCGCGAGTGCGCGGTAGGTGGCGATGGTCGCCTGCACATCGTGCGCCTTGGCTGAAACCACGACGTCGCCGAAGTCGCGCCGCTCGAAGTGGCGCACGTATTCGACGGCAGATGCGGCAAGCTTCTCGGGAAGCGTGAGGTCGGCGCGTGCCTTCAACGCGTCGTCGAGCGAGCCGGCGTTTACGCCGACACGAATGGGAATATGGGCGGCGCGAGCGGCGTCGATGACTTCGTCGGTCTTTTCCCAACCGCCAATATTACCCGGGTTGATGCGCAGCTTCGCCGCGCCGCGACGAGCAGCTTCGATGGCGATACCTGCATCGAAATGCACGTCGGCGACCACCGGCAAGGGGCTTTTCGCGCATACCTCGGCGAATTGGTCAAGATAAGCGCGACGAGGAATGGCCATGCGCACCACTTCGCAGCCGGCCGCCTCAAGCGTGCGAATCTGACGCAGGTTCGCCTCCACGTCATCGGCGGGAGCGTTGAGCATCGACTGCACGACGCACGGGGCGCCGCCGCCCATGGGAACCCCACCCACGTTCACGCGACGCGTGCGCTGATTCGGACGCAGCGAGGCGACATCGCGAGGCGAGACTGCGGCCCCGGACGCAACGGCAGCATTGACGCCAGCGGCAGCCGACGTGGCAGCTGCAGCGGCCAATCTGGCAGGCGATGCGCCAGACGCAGGAGCAGCATCGGGCATATTCGTTTCACAAGCTTGCATATTTCCCCTTTTGGTCGGGCATAACCGCTTAATTTTACGCCCAAAAGAGCCCAACAGGAACCAGCAAAGCCCAACAGCGCAGTTTCGCCATGCAAGAGAGGATACCGCTCCGTTCGCCACGACGAATACACCAAGAGCGGCAAACTTGCCCGATGCTGCCCTATCCCCTTCGGGTAGCGTCCACCATCTTCTCAAGCGTCGAATCAGAGAAGCCATCGCTGTAAGCACTCGGGATGACGACAGTTCCGCCCGAGCTCTTTACGCTTTCATAAAGCAGATGCATCGTGCGCAAGCGCAACGCGATATCGTTTTCCTTATATTGATCCGCTGCCTCGACGAGCATCGAGGAGATATCCTTTTCGACCTCGGCGAGTACCATTCGAGCATTTTTTTCACGCTCCGCTTGGGCCTCGGCGCTCATCGCCTCTTGCAAGCTTTCGGGAATTACAATATCGCGGATTTCAACCGACAGAATCGTAATGCCCCACTGGCTCGTTTTTTCTTCGATGACCTCCTGCAGCTCTTCGTCAAGCTGATTGCGTCGCACAGCAACCTCGGAAGCGCTCGCGCGACCAATTGCGTCGCGCAACGCCGTCTGCGCAACAAGCGATACGGAATTGTAGTAATTCTCTACCTCAAGTGCTGCTTTTTCAGCGTCCCATACCATCCAGAACAAAACCGCGTCAACATTAATCGGCACCAAATCGCTCGTTAACGTGGCCTCGGCGCCAAAGCCCGTGAGCATAACGCGCTGGTCGGCAACAAGTGCAACTTGCTCAAAGATAGGAATGGTGAAATAGACACCGGGGCCTTTCGTGCGGCTGTATTTCCCCAAACGCAACACAACAACTTTTTCCCATTGCAGCGCGATATGAATCGACATACTCGCAAGCACTGCAATAAGAAGAGAGCTGCCAAGCGTCCATACGGTTGCGTCCCCGAAAGCTAGGCGACACGCACCGAACGCGATGAGGAATGCTGCCGAAAAAACGAATACGGAAAACAACACCGATCCGTTTTGCGATGTCTTGCGGTCGGTTCGCGAATTATATTTCTCAATAGAAGCCGCTTTTTGAGCACGATGTTCACGCCTTGTGGCCTTTTCCTCTTTCATTCAGATTCCTTTTCTCGGAAAGAATCGCCTGGGATTCCAGCTGAATCGCATGCGCCACATCGAGCATGCGCAGGCGCACCTCATCGAGCGACATACCCATCGACATGCATCGACGAATAGCATCGTCCAAAACCGTGTCGACCGCTGACAGCATGTCCTCGCACGATTCACGCGCTACTTCTTTAACGAAAACGCCACGGCCACGCACGCTCACCACATACCCCGAGTGCTCGAGATCGACATAAGCTTTGCTAACCGTGTTGTAGTTGATCGACAAATCCGCCGCGAGGCTACGCACGCTCGGCAGTTGCTCGCCTGGCTCATAGTGGCCGGTTTTGATGAGGTAGACGAATCGATTGCGCAGCTGGACCCACACCGGTAAACCCGACGTTTCATCTAGCTTAAAATCTTGCATGCGCACCCCATCAAGTACTATTGGCTAACACCATGATTGTAGCGAAAAAGTCCCGCTAATGCAGGCCGGCGCTCACAAGGCATAAGCGCAAAGCAAGACCGCCGAAAACGCACAGAACGTCAGAGACAGGAAGTGTATCAGCTTGTCGAAGCGACGCGGGCGCAATTTCTCGGATAAGGGGAATGAGCAAACCGCACATCACCACCCCACCAAGAAACCACGCCTCCAAATCGCCTGAAAACAGCAGCATGCATGAATCGGCCGCACGCCCGCCGCGGTTCATCGCGCCCGCCAGAAATGACGCAAGAAGACACGCCTCAATCGCCAGGACAACAATATGCCCCCAACGCAATGCCACATTTGCGCCTTCGAGCATCCAGGTGTCACGCAAGAGCGAACCTGCAAACGCACAGCCCGAAAAGCCCATCGACAACGCCGAAACAACGAAAAGAGCGACTATAAGGGGGCTCGTCCAAAATGCGACAGCCTGCGTCGACATGAGATATACGCCGGTATAGGTCATAACAGCAATGGAAAGCAACACGCACGCAATCTCGCCGACCCTGCGCGCAACAATCGGAACCCGCACGCGCCCGGCAAAAAAATTCGCAAAAACAAGAAAGCCCGAACACGCGATAAGCGCAGTAAGGAACATTGTTCCGTATGCGAGCACCGATACCGACGACGGCCGCACAAACAGCATTACAAAACGTTCCGGCTTCCCCAAATCAAGAAGCAGGCACAACGCACCGCACAAAACGATGACGAAGCCCCATAGAAAACATCGGTTTCGCCATTCGTCAAACGCTGCCACCTCGTGTTTCATTGCAATCAAGCGCGCAATGAAACACGAGGCTCGCGAATGCGGCTATGAGCAGCAAACCCGAGCCGAAGCCGCCCAAGAATAAATACACTATGACAAAAGCGCTGAACATACCCTCCCCTTTGCAACGCATTGTCCCATACGCATCGTCGCAAAAGGAATAGCCAATCGCAAGCGCGAATTAATCCGCGCGATAGGCAAACGTGCCATCCGATTCGTTGAATGCGATGCCGAAGTGCGCAGCAAGCGCCCGTTCGAGCCCGAACACCAAATCGCCCACGCCTCGATAGTAGTCAGTTTTCGCGTGCTCATTCACCAAAAAGCGCCACGCAGAAACCCAGGGGAGCATATGTTGTGCCAGGAATTGCTCAAGGGCCGTCGCCGCCGCGCCCGCAGACGCCGCATCGTTTTCCTGAATTCCGCGCACCTGCTCTCGCATGAGATGCGCGCAGAACGCCAGCATGAGGCCAAGCGCATCATCGGGTTCTTTGCCGGATCGCTCGAATTTCAAGCCCCATCGTGCATATTCGCGATGCACGGCAATGGTCGAGCGGCCAAACATCGTGGAATTTGGCTCGGTGTAAACCGATTCCACGATTGGCGCTTCCGGCGCGCCCGCTCCCGCGAAAAGCCGCAGCCAATCGCGAGCCGCCTCGTTTGCCGCAATGCAGGGATCCTGGACATTTGAACACCACGACGAAAGCAATTCGAGACCGCCTCGAACCGCAGGGTCGTCCCCGCCAAAAGGAGATTCCGAAAACGCATCGACTTTCACGCATTGGGCAATCCACGTCTCATCGGGCTCGCACTGCACAAGACGCGCGGCCAAATCGAAAGCAACGCTCGCCGAGGCGAGCTCCTCACTGTTCATCCCCATTCGAAATCCCTCCAAACAACAAAGGGAGGAGCATGCGCCCCTCCCCCGAATTGACGCCACTAGAGCTCTTCGTCCAAGTTTACAACGGAGCCCGTGCCTTCTCCCGATTTCTGGGCATTGGGATGCGGATTGACAATAAAGTTCGCGCCCGTGCTGTTTTTCGGCAGGGGCTCGATTTCGACGTTGCCCTCGCCGTATTTGGCAATGAGCTCGTCTTTTTCACCCCAATCGAGAGCGCGCATCGGGCAAGCCGTGACGCAAATTGGCTTACCGCCCGCAGCGATTTCCGCCGCGCACATGTCGCACTTGTTCACCAGGCCCGTTTCTTCAACGAACGTAGGGACGCCATATGGGCATGCCGTGATGCACGTTTTGCAACCAATGCACGTCTCTTGGTCAATCTTGACAATACCCGTTTCCTCGTCTTTGGAAATTGCGCCCGTCGGACAATTCCCCAAGCAGGCAGGAGCATCGCAATGGTTGCACGCCATCGAAACCTTATAACCAAACACTCCATTCGGGACGTAGCTTCCCGCTTCGTTTTTCTCCCATGTGCCACCTTGGTACTCAAACACACGACGGTACAGATTATTCACGCCAAGCTTATAGGTCTCCTTGCAGGCAACCTGGCAGGTTTTGCAACCCGTGCATTTGGAAGAATCGAAATAGAACGCATACTGAACCGTTTTTGCCATGACAATCGCCCCTTTCTATTCTTCCTCGATACCGACAGGCATCACGATCGGGCATTCCTTATCGGGAACGAGCTTGATATCGCCCGTGTATTTCTCAACTTGCACAATTGTGCCCGTCCAAGACTGGGATGCTTGGCCAGAGGCCTTCGGCGCCTGCAAAACATTCGGGTCGCCGCCTAGGTCGATGCCCGTAGCTTCATCAATGCGAATCCAAGCACCATCCTGCATAGCGACGGAACCAGGAACAATGGTCGGCAAAACTTTTGCCGGACGAAGAACCTTGCCGTAGGGACTGCTCATAAGAACGATATCGCCGTTCTTGATGCCACGCTCTTCCGCGTCGATGGTCGATATGAAGCACTCCTGAGGGAATGCTTCGCGCAGGCTAACGACATTGTCGTTTACCGTGTGGGCGCGGCGCAGCGAATGAGGAGTCCAGAGCAGCAGCGGATATTCGTCGGTCTGAGCACCTTGCCCCTGTTCGGGATCACCCTGCTGCCATTTCGCGATAGGCGAAATGGTGGAATAGCCCAAAGCGTTGGTCAATGCGGCGCACGTCGCACTATAAATCTCGAATTTGCCAGAAGTCGTTGCCAGAGGATTCTTTTCCGGGTCAGCATAGAATGCTTTCCAGGGAACGCTGGTAAGGCTGTCGTCTTTCTTGCGGGGAATCTTGAACATACCCTTTTCTTTGAATTCGGCAACCGTCATAAGGCCCTCTTGCGGTGCACCCTCAACACCAAGCTCGTCGATATCGTCCTGTGTGATGGTGAGCAGCGGCGCATATGCCATGGTGTCCGCATCGGTCATGTACATAGCACCGGCGAGAGACGAATACGTACGCTCGGCGTCGGTCATGGTGTTGACGGTCTTCGGATCGACATCGAGGCGCTTCGCGAGCTCCTCAGCGATGTAACCCTCGGGCTTCGACTCGTACAAGGGTTCCATAATCTGATCGGCCCAGTACACGGTGTCGGAATTGTTCATCCATGCGAGGTTGCCCTTTTCCCACCACGTCACAACAGGCAAAACTATGTCGCAATACTGGCGAGACGGGTCAAAGAACGGGTTTGCACCCCACACGAAATCGACCTTACGGAACGCCTTAATTCCAGCGTTCACGTTCGGAAGAGAATTGAGCGAGTTCTCGTAGCCGCCAGCATAGATGACATGAATGTCGAGCTTATGCTTGCCGCCAGGCCACGTATCGCGACCATATTCGCCGTCGAGGATAGACTGCCAACACTCGGAATAGTCGACCTTTTCCCATGCGGTGGGGTCTTCCATCTCGCTCCACAATGGAACCGAGCTCAACGATTTCGGAGTAAGAGGGTTTGCGGGGTTCTTCTTGAAGGCATCAGAAGAGTCGCCCGCCATGCAATAAGGCGCAAGAGACATGCCTTCGTGCAAACCAACCCATGACGCATAGTTGCCTGGCGTGCCCATGCCGCCGTGCATAAACGCCAGCGTGTAGAAGGCCTGGGCAAACATTTCGCCTGCAGGAATTTTCGTAGTGGATTGTCCTGCGAAGAAATTCGTCTTCTTGGATGCGTGAATCTCCTCAGCCAGGCTGCGAATCTTGTCGGCGGGTACGCCACAAATTGCTTCCGCCCACTCGGGAGTCTTCGGGGTGCCGTCATAGGTGCCCAGAACGTAATCTTTGAAATTGTCTTCAGCGGGAGCGCCCTCAGGCATATGGTCGGCATCGAAGCCAACGCAATACTTGTCGAGGAAGTCCTGGTCATATAGTCCGTTTTCGATTTGGTGATACATCATGCCGATACAGAAGGCGGTATCGGTTCCGGGACGAATGGGAATCCATTCGTCGGCCAAAGCCTGCGCCGTCTGATTGAGCCAAGGCTCAATAATGACGACTTTCCCACCCGCCTGGCGTGCGGCATCGAGCTGATGAGGCGTCTGACCGCCCTTATTGGCAGCCCAATTGCAGCCGAACATGATATGCAGATCACTATCCTGCAGGGACAACGAATCAGGGGCGGCAAGCATTCCGCCGGTCATCGTCATTTCAGGAATTGGCCACGAACCCAAAGAGACGGTTCCAAGCTCATGGTGCACAGCGCCGCCCTTGGCGTTAAGCAGGCAAATCACCGGATCGAAATATGTGTCTCCGATGTCGCTATATGCCGCAGCGAGAATGGACTTCGGCCCATAATTGTCATAGGCTTTCTTCATTTCGGCAGCGATATAATCGAGCGCTTCATCCCAGCTGATGCGCTCCCACTCATCCTTGCCGCGCAGCTCCCCGTTCGGATTATCGGGGCTCCAGTTTTTGCGCTTCATGGGATATTTAACGCGAGCCGGAGAGAGCATGTTGCCGATTTGCGCACGTCCGCGTGGACATGCTCGACGCTGAGGAACTTCAATCGAGTCCTCGTCTTGCTCATCGGTGCGAATCTTCAACGGCACGCCATCTTCAACGTACACCCTCAAAAGACAACGTGACGAACCGCAGCTGCAGTTGTTCATGCATGCGCCCGTAAGCCACATTCCCTTTTCGCCCGACGCTTCCTGCCCTGCTCCCTGCCCACCGCCAGATGAACAGCTCGTCAAGCCAACAAGCGATGCCGCCCCTGCCGACAGAGCGCTCCACTTAACGAAATTACGGCGAGTCAACGATGTATCCACGTTTCCCCCTTCAATCGTCTCCCCCAGACGATTCAGCCTCCCGGCCCATCGCCCGAGACTTAGTTTAAGTATCCTAACTGTCTATTTTTTTAGGACACTTAATTAAGTTTCAGGCTATCCATATACTCTTCATATGTCAATGTCAACGATTATCCTACTTATAGTATAATATAATTCAAGACGGACTATTGCCTTGACCGTGTCATATGATAGAGTGACAGTTGTCATAGAAGCTACAGTAAGGGGGATGCCGTGAGATTCATCCTAGCGTTCGCTGTTTCGCTTTTTGTTGCTCTCATCTGTACAGATCAATTGAAAAAAACACCAACCGTTTTTTATTCGCTTTCAATTGCGGCCGTTGCGGTCTATGTTTACGGTATCTCACAGGGTCCAGCTGTCGGCTTCTGGGGCTTTTTCATCCCATTCATGCAACGCTGCACGCTCGCAATGGCATTCTTTACCATCGTAATGTTCGTCGGCGTTTTCGACGAGAATTCCCTTGTTCGCAAAAAGTTGCTGCCTGTTCGTCGCCAGCTTTCAATTTGCGGCTGCCTTCTTTGTCTGGCCCATGTTTTCTATTACGCGAAAACCTATCTTGTTCAGCTCGAAAGCTCTCCGCAATTGCACTTTTCCGGCACTTCGGGAAACTTAATTCTTTCTCTCACTATTTCCGTAATCCTCGTTCTTCTGCTTGCCATCCTCGGCATCACGTCCTGCACTTTCGTGAAAGCGAAAATGAAGGCTTCCTCGTGGAAGAATATCCAGCGGCTGTCGTACGCATTCTTCACACTCATCATTGTGCACTTGGGAATAATCCTCGTGCCGCCTGCACTTTCGGGCAATACACCGGCCATCGAAAGCGTCGTTGTGTGGGGACTCGTGTTCGCCTTATATGCGGTGCTAAAAATCAAAAGAGGGATCAAACTGCACCGAGCGACAGATATGGCATAGCCTACGAGGGAAGCTTGTCCATTCCCCAACGCCGTGCCCTATCGGCAAAACATCTTCATCGTGCCAGCCGAATGCCGCACCTAACGAGCATGAAATTCCAGCGCATCAAAGCATATCGGGCGACAAGCGCAGCATAATTCATAGGCAAGTTGATCAATTCCATTTGTGGCCATCCATCTTGTCATCCTTTTTTCACAAATGCCCGCCGCACGCGCGTGCTGTGTGGGTATAGTGGATTGCGTGCGAATCACAGCGCGAAAAGAGCTCGCGCCCACAAACAGGAAGGAATACGCCCATGCAAACCGAAGAATTCTTCCTGTTCGATACGGTGAACACCATCACGGCGCCCGCGCTCGACTCCGACACCATGACAGCCGTGAAGAACGCATGCCGTCGCTACGAAAAGCTGTTCTCACGCTTCGATGAGCAATCGCAACTCTTCCGCATCAACAACGCCCATGGCGCACCGGTCGATGTCGACTCCGAATTAGCCCAGTTCATCAAAACGTCGCTCGCCTACTGCGAAGCATCAAACGGCCTGTTCGATATCACGATGGGGTCGGTCACGCGCCTGTGGAATTTCAAGAATGGCACCATTCCCGCCAAGGACGACGTGCACGCCGCCCTTGAGCACGTAAACTGGCGAGGCGTGCACGTCACCGGCTCAACTGTGCAGCTCGATGACCCCGATGCATGCCTCGAGCTCGGCGGCATCGCGAAGGGATACATCGCCGATGGCGTGCTTGACGTGCTTGCGCGCCACAGCGTCGAACACGCCATCGTGAACCTGGGCGGCAACGTGGCCGTCATGGGCGGACGCCCCGACGGTACGCCATGGCAGGTGGGCCTGCGCCAGCCGATCGCCTCGCACGGCATTCCCGTGACGGCAACGTTCGCGGCGGTGGGCGTGACATCGGGTTCAGTAGTCACGAGCGGCGTGTACGAACGCGCGTTCACAAGCGGCGGCAAGGCGTACCACCACATTATCGACCCCCGCACGGGGTTCCCCGCTGAAAGCGACGTGGTAAGCGCCACGGTCGTCTCGCACACGTCACTCGAAGGCGACGGCTATTCAACTTCGCTCATTTTGATGGGCGTCGAGGGCGCGCTGCAATTCGCCGCACAGCACCCCGAAATCGACATCGTGCTCGTCGATACGCAGGGCCGCGTATTCGCCACGCCAGGCATAGGCAATCGCGTTCCGTTCCGCCTGCTCAACAGCGAGAAATAACGGTTTCGCACAATAAGAAACAACGGACCCGCACAAACGTGAGTCCGTTGTTTCGCTTCTTTATTCGGGCCGGAAATGCGCACTTCGAATTCGGCCGTCCTGCCGATTCCCAAAGATAATTCGGTCGCCCTACCAATTCCCAAAGATAAACCGCTGAATGTCTTGGTTGAGCATGAGTATGAAGAATCCTATGAACAGCGCCATGCCCGTCATGGTCATGATATTCATGGCTTTGTACCCCACCTGGCGTTTCGTAAGCTTCTGGAAAACCTCGATCACGAAACGGCCGCCATCGAGCGGCGGAATAGGCAGCAAATTCATGATGCCGAGCGACACCGAAATCATCGACATGAAGAATAGGAACTCCAACGGGCCCGCATCGGCATACTGTTTCGAAAGCACCGCCATACCCATGACGCTCGTCGAATTCGACACGACGTCAGCCGCGGTTTGCGGGTTGAACAGCCCCGCCACGGCCACGGCAACCATGCCGATGTAGTTGAACCCGGCGCTAATGGCGGTTCCCACATCGACATTCACATGACGAACCACTTCGCCCGCCTCGTTCACCATATCGATGCCGAACACCGAATAGATGAGCACAAACGCCACAATCGCGAACAGCAGATTCATGAAAATGCCCGCGAGCAGAATGACGCAGCGCTTCCAAAACGGCTGCGCACGATAGGTTTGCGCACGTTCGGCCAGGTAGAGCTCATGCGCGTCGTCGAACGGACGGGGCGATCCCTCGGCCAGGTCGATTCCTTTGCGCTTATCCTTGAAGGCGCGCGTGCGGAATACGTTGTGCTCGTCGGTTTTCTTCGGACCAACAAGGCAGCCCCATTCCTCAAGCACATAGAGCGCCTCAATCGCCTGGTCGAGCGTGATGCCCATCTTCTCGGCGACATCGTCGGCGTACACCGTGCCGTTGGCATAGGCGAATGCGAGCGCGTCTTCGAGATGCGGATCTTCGGGGCCCGGCTCCATGCCGCACACTTTCGCGTAGCCGCCAAGGGGAACCGCCGTGACGCCGAACTTCGTGCCGCGCCAGGTGAAGCCAATGTTCGGACCCGGCAAGCCCAGCATGAACTCGGTCACACGCACGCCGAAGGCGCGCGCCGCGAGGAAGTGGCCGCCTTCGTGAATGAAGACAAGCACAGAAAGCACTATAACGATGTAGAGAACCATCAAGACGACGTCCATCTATGGCCTTTCGTTCGGGATGCGTCCGGGCGAGACGCCGACGAGCTGGCCGCGTCGACCCTTCGCATCGACCCTGGGTCCGCACCGATTCCGCCGCTTGTCAGAAGCGCGCCACTCGTACCACGGCCGAAGCGTCTCGCACGCCCCACAACCTTTTCTGTATTTACTATTTCCGTATGCGATTATGCCAAGTCCAGACGCGTGCGAGCAATGCGTTGCCACGCTGTCGCGAAACGAACAGAAGAACGCCAGGCACGAAGGCGCGATGGCGCGATGGCGCGATGGCGCGATGGCGCGATGGCGCGATGGGCGGATTCTAAGGCAGTCCTTCGGCCCTGTCCCTTTTCACGAAAAAATGGCAGAGATTTGCGGTTGTGAACGATGGTTTTTGCGAACGTGGACGAAAGCGAGAATTCTGACCTGGGGTTATGCTACCAGAATCGGTCGACCCGACAGAAAAAGAGCCCAACGACCGTTCACAACCGCAAATCTCTGCCATTTTTCCGTATTTGGGGACACGATTTTCTCAAGTCGAATGGGCATTCCATAAAAAATGGACGCCAGCCTGCGCCAGCGCCCAAAACCAAACCTCTTTACCCACCGGGCATTCGATGGCAGCACCCCAAATGGGACCCGCGCCCGACAAAGAAGACCCAGCGACGGCGTCTCGAAAAAAGTTTAGGGCGCGATAGCAAGCCACCCGAGTCTCAGCTGCCTTACAACAGGCAGCCGCCGCCCAGGCAACGATCGTCGAAAGTTGCTCGGGCGCCCTAACAAGTTGTCTAAGGCCGCTTTCGACAGGCAAACCCCGTCAAGCATTTCGGCAAAAGCTTGCGCCATTTCCCTTCGCGACCAACCAGCCTTATTTCGCCTTCGCGGCAAGCCATGCCGCGGAAGCTTCACGCGCCCAAGCGTCGATCTCGGCGAGCTGGTCGAGACTTTCGACCTTCTGCAGACCGCCGCCCTGCCCCGCCTCGTGCGCCTCCATCATGGCGCCGACGCAACCGTCAATGTCCAAGTATCCGCACGCATTGCGCAAGAACGCCGCCACCGCGACCTCATTCGCGGCGTTCATAACGCATGGCAGCGTGCCGCCCGTATTGCCCGCGTATTTCGCCAGCTTAAAGCAACGGAACGTGTCCTCGTCGACCGGATAGAACTCGAGTTTGCCGAGCTGCGTGAAATCGAGCGGCTCCACCGGCGCGTCCCAGCGGTCGGGGTAGCTCAGCGCGAACTGGATGGGAATGCGCATATCGGTGGTGCCCAAATGGGCCTTCACGCTACCGTCGGAATATTCCACCATGGAATGGATGGCACTCTGCGGTTGCACGACCACCTTAATGCGGTCGTACGGCATATCGAACAGGTGATGCGCCTCAATCACTTCGAGGCCTTTGTTCATGAGCGTCGAAGAGTCAATCGTGATTTTCGCGCCCATGTTCCACGTGGGATGCTTGAGCGCCTGAGCCGCCGTCATATCGCGCAGTTCGTCGCGCGTGCGGCCGCGGAACGGACCACCGCTCGCGGTGACCCACAGGCATGACACCTCTTCAGTACGCTCGCCGAGAAGGCATTGGTAAATTGCGCCATGCTCGGAATCGATGGGCATAAGAGCACCCGCCGGACCCGTCGCGGGGGCCACGCCCGCCGCACGGCGCGCTGCGTCGACCTTGGCCGCCATGGGCATAATAAGATCGCCGCCCACGACCAGGCTTTCTTTATTCGCAAGCGCAAGCACCTTGCCAGCGGCGAGCGCCTCATAGCTCGCACGCAGACCGGCGGCGCCCACCAGAGCGTTCACCACAACGTCGGCCTCTTCGATGCTCGCGAGCGCAGCAACCGCCTCGGGGCCAAAGCCGACCTTCATGCCGCCATGCGCGCTCGCGAGGCGCACGTCACACGCAAGCTCCGCATTGCCGAACGCGATATTGCGCACGCGGAACTCATGCGCTTGAGCAAGCACGGCATCGACGCTGGAGTTGGCCGCGAGGGCAATTACCTCCAGCTTGTCGGGGTGGCGACGGGCCACATCGAGTGTTTGCGTGCCGATAGAGCCCGTCGATCCCAAAACAACAATTTTACGAGGCATGCCGCCTTCATTCGCATGAGCCGTATAAGCCATTTCAAACCACCCCTTATCAGAAGCGAAAGCAAAGCGCTTCCGCGCCAAAAGCCAATGAGCAGAGCTCCAGAAGCTCGATTCAGGCGCCGCGGAAAATCCCGCCCGGCCCAACACGCGCCGCCGAAAGCAGCCCAAAACGAATCGCGTCTACATTCTACGCGCCACCCGGGCCAGCCCATTCGAGAACGATCCTAACCAAGTTAATCGGGGCCAACCCAGGCCAAGCAAAACCGACCCAGTCAGAAGCAAGCCGAAAGCACCAAGGCGAATCGCACCCGCGGTCGATGCGCGAGACGCCGCCAGAGCCTAACGCGCAGCACCAAAAGCAGCCCTCAACAAATTGCGCCGCTCAAAGAACGGCGCAATTATCCAACATTCTATCCAAACACGTACGGCACGCAGCCGCCGCCGATAAGCATCACGGCCGCGGTAACCGATGCCATAAACAGCGAGTCGCAACGGTCGAGCAAGCCGCCGTGACCAGGCATGATGGTACCCGAATCTTTCACGCCTGAATTGCGCTTGATGCGACTTTCGGCCAAATCGCCCAGCACGCCAGAAAGACCGCAAATCAAGCCAAACAAGAGCGCCTGGGGAATCGCCATGTTCACACCGGGAATCAGCGTGATGAGGCACCAAATAGCCATGGAGCCCACCAGGCCGCCAATGAAGCCTTCCCAGCTCTTCTTCGGCGAGATGCGCGGCGCGAGCTTATGCTTGCCGAATTTGCTTCCCACCAAATACGCGAACGAGTCGTTCGCCCACACGCTGCAGAAAACGCCGCATACGAGAACGCCACCCCAAATGCCAGGCAGCGACATGCGTACCAAAATAAGGCTCGAAAGCAGCAGGCCCGTGTATGCCGCGCCGAAAAACGATACGCCCACGTCGCCCACGCGTGCGCGCATGAAGAAGACGTACCACACAAGCAGCGCCACAAGCAGCGCGCCCGTCACCAGAAGCGAGCCAGAAAGCCCCAGCTTCCACATGCTGATGGGATATGCCACCGCAGCCAGCGTGCCAAGAAGCTCATTGGGGAGCTTCGCATCGCTTCGCAGCATGAAGAACAGTTCACCCGCGCAAATGCCCGCGAGCACGCACAGCATAATGACGCACGTCAGATTGCTCACGAGCGCAAGCGTCACCGAAAGCACCACGTACACGGCGCCCGTACGGAATCGCACCTGCAAGTCGGTCGGATGCTTGAACTTGTCGGGCGTTTTGCCATACGCGAATGCCTTCGCGGCGTCTTTTTTCGCTACGGCAGTTTGCACGACGTGCTCATAGGCGGACTGGGCTTTTCCGAAATTGGTGGCCTCATGGCCGTGCGACTGAGCCGCCGCGTCGTGCCCTTCCGCCTGAGCTGCGGCATCGCCGTTACGAGACTCGGGCGCAGCATCGCGATTCTCCGCCCCAATCACAGGCCCGCGCGATTCATCATCAGGCTGGGCATCGGCGACGCCTTCGCGCACCGGCTGCCCCGAAAGCTCATCCTCGAGTTTTTCGCTATCGGTATCGGTTGACATGGCCTACACCGCCCCAAACCTTCGATTGCGCTCCTGGAAGCTCAAAAGAGCACGCAAAAATTCATAGCGATCGAAGTCTGGCCACAAGGTATCGGTCACGTAAAACTCCGAATACGCCACCTGCCACAGCAGGAAATTCGACAGGCGCATCTCGCCCGACGTACGAATTACCAGGTCAGGATCGGGACAATCGGCGGTATAAAGGCCGCGCCCGAATTCCTCCTCGGTAAGCTCGTGCGGGGCGTCGCCGGCCATGGCGCGCGCAACGGCAACGTCAATGCAGCGTTGCGTGGCACGCAGCATTTCCTGACGAGAGCCGTAATTCACGGCCACGAGAAGCGTCATGCCCGTGTTGTTGCGCGTTTTCTCCCACGCCTCGGCAAACGCGTCACGCGTCTCCTGCGGCAACATGGAGACGTCGCCTATCGTGCGCACACGCACGTTTTCGGCATGCAGGCCGTCAACCTCAGCGAGCATGGTTTTGGCGAACAGGTCCATCAAGCCCACGACTTCTTCTTCGGGACGTTTCCAGTTTTCCGTCGAAAAAGAATAAATGGTAAGGAAGCGAACGCCCGCGTCGCTCGCCGCGCGAATGAGCTCGCGAACCGCCGCAATGCCAGCCTTGTGGCCTTTCAGGCGATTGAGCGCGCGCTTTTTCGCCCAGCGGCCATTGCCGTCCATGATGACGGCGACATGCTGCGGCACGGCGTCTTCGCGCAAAGCGTGTGCATCGAGCCCGGCGGGCGGGTTCGGGAACATTTCATCTATAGGTTTATGGAACATGTCAGCTCCTTCGAAATAGGCCCCACTAGGGTACTCCAACGGCCAGAAGCCACCAACACGGGCCCCTGGCCGTTAAAATTTCGAAAGAAAAGAAGCTCGTCAATGCGCCAAGCAGCAAGAGCCACTCATACTGCAATCGAAAACGCCGCATCGAGCATGGACTCTGGCGAGTACGATTCGGGCGATCCGATATGCCTAAATGGCATATCGGATTCCAAACTACGCGCCCGAGCGGGCGCGCCAAGCTCAGCTTGGCCCAAGCGTACTTTGGTACGCAAGCCG
>OBKN01000334.1_pt1 | contig 23949 bp, 18 predicted proteins | sample 1519931 | NCBI WGS metagenome assembly OBKN01 (sample SAMN04209254, study PRJEB22552) | human gut metagenome | biome: gut; material: feces | host: Homo sapiens | place: USA: Oklahoma
TCAAGGGCATCAAGGGCCGCCGCACCGTGGGCCTGTTCCACGGCGAGTGCGTGGCGCTGGGGATGCTGCCCATGATCGAATCCAAGGCGCTGCAGAAGCGGGTGCGGGCGGTCTACCGCCGCATTGGCCTGCCCACCCGCACCACCTATAACAAGGAAAAGGTGCTGGCCGAGATGCTGCACGATAAAAAGGCCCAGGGCGGCCAGATCACGGTGATCAAGGTGCCGGGTCTGGGCTGCTGGCGGGCCGAGACCATCCCCGTGGAGGGCCTGCGCCCCCTGCTGGGTGTGGAGGAGTAAGCCATGAAAAACACCTTTGGCAGCGACCTTTCGCTGACCATTTTTGGCGAGAGCCACGGCAGGGCTGTCGGTGCGGTGCTGGACGGCATGGCGGCGGGCGTGCCTGTGGACGAAGCCTTTCTTGCTGCCTGCATGGACAAGCGCCGTGCCCGGGGCGACGGCCTTTCCACCCCCCGTGTGGAGGGGGATGCGGTGCAGTTTTTGTCCGGCGTGGTCAACGGCCGCACCACCGGCACCGCCATTGCCCTGATGATCGAAAACCAGAACACCCGCAGCGGCGACTATGCCAAAACGGCTGACCTGCTGCGGCCCGGCCACGCGGATTACACTGCCTACGCCAAGTACCACGGCTATCAGGATGCCCGGGGCGGCGGTCACTTTTCGGGCCGCGTCACCGCCGCGCTGGTGGCGGGCGGCGCTCTGGTGCTGGGAGCCCTGAACCGGGCCGGGATCGAGATCGTGACTCATATCGGGCGGTGTGCCGGGATCAGCGATGCCCCCTTTGCGCTGGACGATCCCGCCGCGCTGGCGGCGCAGGCCGAGGCACTGCTGAACAAGTCCGAGGGCTTTGCCCTGCTGGACGGCAGTGTGGAGGAACCCATGAAAGCTGCCATCCGTGCCGCCGGTGCCGAGGGCGACAGTGTGGGCGGCGTGCTGGAGACCGCCATTCTGGGCCTGCCCGCAGGCGTGGGTGAACCCTATTTCGACAGCGTGGAGAGCAAGCTCGCTCACCTGGCCTTCTCCATCCCGGCGGTCAAGGGCATCGAGTTCGGTTCCGGCTTCGGCTTTGCGGACCAGAAGGGCTCGGAGGCCAACGATGCCTTCCGGATGCAGGGGGAGCGCATCGTCACCGCCACCAACCACAATGCGGGCCTGAACGGCGGCATCTCCAACGGGATGCCCGTGGTGTTCCGCACGGCGGTCAAGCCTACCCCCAGCATCTACAAAACGCAGGACACGGTGGATTATATCGCAAAGAAGGACGCGGAGCTGTCCATTCAGGGCCGCCACGACCCCTGCATCGTGCCCCGGGCCGCCATTGTGCAGACCTGCGCCGCCGCGCTGGCCGTGGGCGACCTGCTCACCGCAAAATACGGCATGGCCTGGATGGAGAACCCCACCGGCTACCGCAAGGAGGTGCTGTAAATGGAATACGGACTCATCGGCGGGCGGCTGGGCCACTCCTACTCCAAGGTCATCCACGAGATGCTCTGCGGTTACCGGTACGACCTGTGCCCCCTGCCCACGGAAGAGGAAGTCCGGGCCTTTATGACCCGGCGGCAGTTCAGGGCCATCAATGTCACCATCCCCTATAAGCTGGTGGTCATGGAGTACTGCTCCTACATCGACCCCCACGCCAAGGCCATCAACGCCGTGAACACCATCGTCAACAGGAACGGGCTGCTCTACGGCTACAACACCGATTACCCCGGCTTCTCCTACCTGTGCGATGCACATGGGGTGGAGTTCAAGGACAGGACTGTGCTCATTCTGGGCACCGGCGGCACCCACAACACCACCTGGGCCGTGGCCCATGACCGGGGCGCGAAACAGATCTATACCGTCAGCCGCCATCCCGACCCCGAAAAGGGAGAGCTGACTTATGCTCAGGCCCTGACCACCGGGGCGCAGATCATCATCAACACCACGCCGGTGGGCATGTACCCCAATGTGGGCGTGAGCGCCCTGGATATTACCTCCATGCCCGGGCTGGAAGCCGTGATCGATGTCATCTATAATCCCGATAAGACCGAGCTCATCCTCCGGGCCGAGGAGCTGGGGGTGCCCGTTGCCGTCGGCGGCCTGGAAATGCTGGTGGCGCAGGCAGTGTACGCGGCAGAATTTTTCCTCGACCGCAAGTTTGAGGATGCCGGTGCCGAGATCGCCCGTGTGACCAGCGAACTGCGGCGGGAACAGCTGAACATTGCCCTCATCGGGATGCCCTCCTCGGGCAAATCCACCCTGGGCCGCGCTCTGGCGGAACGGCTGGGCAAGCGGTTCGTGGATCTGGACGAGGAGATCGTCAAGGCCGACGGCCGGAGCATCCCGGACATCTTTGCCGCTGAGGGGGAGGCAGGCTTCCGGAAGCTGGAGGCCGCGCAGACCGCCCGCTTTGCCAGGGAGAACCGGCAGGTCATCTCCTGCGGCGGCGGCGTGGTCAAAGACCCGGCAAACCTCCGGGCGCTCCACGCCAACGGCATCGTGCTCTTTATCGACCGGCCGCTGGAAGATCTGCTGGTGGGCGGCGGAAGGCCCCTTTCCACCAGCCCCGAGGCCCTGAAAACCATGGAAGCCCAGCGCCGCCCGCTCTATCTGGCGGCAGCGGATGCTGTGATCCCCAACAAGACCACCCCTGCGGATGCCGTGACGGCGGCAATGGAGGCGCTGGATGAAATTTTTAGTCATTAACGGTCCCAACCTCAACCTGACCCAGTTCACGGAGCCGGGCATGGAGGGGCAGATCGATTTTAATACACTGCTGGATTATATCGAGGCGGGATGTGCCCAGATGGATGTTCAGGTGGACTTTTTCCAGTCCAACCACGAGGGTGACCTCATCGATGAGATCCAGTCGGCGGCAGGCCGGGCCGATGGCATTATCCTCAACCCGGGCGGCTATGCCTATTACAGCGTGGCCATTCTGGAAGCGCTGCAGGTGTGCGGCGTGCCCGCCGTGGAAGTGATGCTGGCCGACCCCAGCGGCAAGGAGCCCTTCCGCAGCGTGGATGTGGTCTCCTTTGGCTGTCAGGGCCGCTTTGCAGGCGAGGGGGTCAGCGGATATCTCCATGCCTGCGCCTACCTTGTGCAGCTGCTCCGGCTGGATGGCGGCGCGCAGACGCACCTGGTGCAGTAACAACCCTCTCAGTCTCGCATTCGCTCGCCAGCTCCCCCGAAGGGGGAGCCCTTGGCAAGTAGGGCAGGCTGTGCAGCAAAACTGAAAGCATAGAGACAAAACAGAAGGGAAAAGAAACAAGATGATCATTTCGACCAAAAAAGGCACCCCCAAGGAAGAGCTGGAAAAGATCGTAGACAAATTCGAGAAGCAGGGCCTGGATGTGACCCTGATCACCGGCAAGGATTACAATGTGTTCGGTCTGGTGGGCGATACCACCAAGATCGATGAGCGCGACGTGCTGGCCAACCCCTGGATCGACAACGTCACCCGCGTGTCCGCTCCCTATAAGCGGGCCAACCGCCTGTTCCACCCCGCCGATTCCATCATCGACTGCGGCGGCGTGAAGATCGGCAGGGGCGAGAAGATCGCCGTGATGGCAGGCCCCTGCAGCATCGAGGGCGAGGAGCAGGCACTGCGCATTGCCAACGGCGTAAAGGCGGGCGGTGCAAGCCTGTTCCGCGGCGGCGCTTATAAGCCCCGCACCTCTCCCTACTCCTTCCAGGGTCTGGAGACCGAGGGCATCCTCGATATGGTCAAGGCCCGGGAGGCCACCGGAATGCCCATCGTGTCCGAGCTGATGAGCGAGGACCGGATCCCGGAGTTTGAGGAATATGTGGACGTGGTGCAGATCGGTGCCCGCAACATGCAGAATTTCCAGCTGCTCAAGGCCGTGGGTAAGATGCACAAGCCTGTTCTGCTCAAGCGCGGCCTGTGCAACACCATCGAGGAGTGGATCATGTCCGCAGAGTATATCATGGCCGGCGGCAACGAGCAGGTCATCCTCTGCGAGCGGGGCATCCGCACCTTTGAGAAGTACACCCGCAACACCCTCGACCTCTCCGCTGTGCCCATCATCCACGAAAAGACCCATCTGCCCATCATCGTGGACCCCAGCCACGCCACCGGCAAGGCCAATCTGGTCGAGCCGATGATGATCGCCGCTGTGGCCGCCGGTGCCGACGGTCTGGAGGTGGAAGTCCACTATGATCCCCGCCACGCATGGAGCGATGGTGCACAGTGCCTGACCCCGGATGCCTTTGCACAGGCCATGGCAAAGTGCCGTCAGGTCGCATGGGCCATTGGCCGGGATATGTAAGATGGATGTGGTGGTAAAACGCGCCCGCGCAGTGGCGGGCAGGATCGCCGCGCCGCCCAGCAAAAGCATGGCTCACCGGGCGGTGCTCTGCGCGGCGCTGGCAAAGGGAACCTCCCATCTCCATCATCTTGCTTTCAGCAAGGATATCTCCGCCACGCTGGGCGCGGCGGGCCGACTGTGCGCCCGTGTCACCACCGGTGAAAACGACGCGGTGGTGGAGGGGCTGGGCCGCTTTCTGCCGATTGAAGCCCCCGTGGACTGCTGTGAGAGCGGCAGCACCCTGCGCTTCCTCATCCCGCTGGCCAGCCTGACCGGGCAGGAAGTGACTTTTACGGGCCGTGGGCGGCTGATGGAGCGGCCCCAGTCGGTCTACAAAACGCTGTATCAGCAGCAGGGCCTGCGCTTTGAGCAGGGCGCGGACCGCCTGACTGTGGAAGGTGCCCTGACCCCGGGCGAATACGAGCTGGCGGGCAACGTGTCCAGCCAGTTCATCAGCGGGCTGCTGTTTGCCCTGCCCCTGTTGGGCGGCACCAGCACCCTGCACCTCATCCCGCCCGTGGAGAGCCGGAGCTACATCGATATGACCCGCGCGGTGCAGCACGCCTTTGGCGTGGAGAGCCGCTGGCTGGATGAAAACACGCTGGAAATTCCCGGCGGGCAGCACTATCTTCCCGGTGATTACACCGTGGAGGGCGATTACAGCCAGGCGGCTTTTCCTGCCGTGCTGGGCGCTGTGACCGGCGGGGTGGCCATTACCGGCCTGTCTGAGGAGACCTTGCAGGGCGATGCGGCCATTCTGGAGATCCTCCGGCGGTGCGGTGCAAGATTCACCCGCACCGGGCAGGGCGTGGTGTTTGAAAAGGCCCCGCTCCACGGAACGGACATCGACCTTGCCGATTGCCCCGACCTGGGCCCCGTGCTGATGGTGCTGGGCCTGCTGTGTGAGGGCACCACGGTCATCCGCAACGCCGAGCGTCTCCGCATCAAGGAGAGTGACCGCATCGAGGCCATGGAGACCGAGCTGCGGGCCTGCGGCGGGCAGCTGGAGAGCGAGGGCGGCACCATTACCATCCATGGCTGTGCCGGCGCGCTCCATGCCCCGGAGCAGCCGCTTTCCGGCCACAACGACCACCGCGTGGTGATGAGCCTTGCGGTGCTGGCGCTGGCTGCCGGGCTGGCCCTGCCCATCAGCGGGGCCGAGGCCGTTGCCAAGAGCTGGCCGGATTTTCTGGAAGCCATCAGGCCTTTGGGCGCGGAGGTGGAACATGTTGGATAAATCAAAGCGTTATCTTATTGTGGGCCTGGGCCTGCTGGGCGGCAAGTACGCCTTGGAGCTGAGCAGGGCCGGGTTCCATGTGGACGGCATCAACCGCAGCGAGGGCCATCTGCAGTATGCCCTCGACCACGGCTATATCGCCAGCGGCAAGACCCACGATTTTGAAGATCTGGTGCGTCAGGCCGATCATATCATCTTCGGCTTGTACCCCACGGCCCTGATCGAGTGGTTCCGGACCTACGGCCACCTGCTGAAGGAGGGCTGCATCTTTACCGATGTGTCGGGCGTAAAGACTGGTCTGGTGGAGCCCATTCAGGCCATGTGCAGGCCGGGCGTGGAGTTCATTGCCAGCCACCCCATGGCGGGCCGTGAGACCTCCAGCGTGGAGCACGCCGCCGAGGTGAATTTTGCCCCGGCCAACTTCATTGTGACCCCCACGGAAAAGAACACCCCGGAGGCCGTTCAGTGGGCCAGGGAGCTGGCCGAGGTGCTGGGCTTCAAGCATATCTGCACCCTGACCGTGCAGGAGCATGACAGGATGATCGGCTATGTCAGCCAGCTCTGCCATGCCATCGCCGTCAGCCTGATGTGCGCCAACGACAATACCTCGCTGTGCGAGTACACCGGAGATTCCTTCCGGGACCTGACCCGCATTGCACGCATCAACGATAAGATGTGGGCGGAGCTGTTCCTCTGGAACAAAGAAAACCTCATCTCCGAGATCGACCAGTTCAGCGGGGCGCTGAACGAGATGCGCAACGCCCTTGTGGCCGATGACCGGGAAAAACTGGAGGAGATGTTCCGCCTGTCCACCCAGCGCCGCGCGGCGTTTGATAAGAAAGCGCCGTAACCTTTTCAGCACACAGCACTGCTGTTTTTTCCAGCTCCCCTGCTGGGGAGCTGGAAGCGAGACTGAGAGGTTTGGCACAACACGAAAAAATGAGGTGTACCGAATGCCCAAACAGGAAGGCCAGAAATCCAAGCTGCTGGCGCTATTGCGCATTTTTGAGCAGCAGACCGATGAAAACCACCTGCTGAATGTGCCGCAGCTGGTGGAGCTGCTGGAGGCGCAGGGCATCCGCTGCGAGCGCAAGAGCGTGTACAGCGATATTGAGGCACTGGGTGCGCTGGGCTATGACATCAAGCTGCGCCGGGGCCGGGGCGGCGGGTATTTCCTTGCCAGCCGCACCTTTGATCTGGCGGAGCTCAAGCTGCTGGTGGATGCCGTGCAGGCAAGCCGGGTGGTATCCGGCACCACGAGCAGGCGGCTGATCCACAAGCTGGAAAAGCTCTGCTCCAACTACGAGGGCAGCCAGCTGCAGCGTCAGGTCTATGTGGAGGGCCGCCCCAAGACCGACAGCAAGAGCCTGCTGTACAGCATCGATGCCCTGCACGAGGCCATCAACAACGGTAAAATGGTGGAGTTCCTCTACAGAAAAGCCGACAGCCGCGAGAAAGAGAAAAGGACCGTCAGCCCGTGGCAGCTGGCCTGGGAGAACGGGTGCTACTACCTCATTGCCTTTGCCGACGAAAAGGGCATCCGCCATTATCGGGTGGACAAGATGAGCGGGGTCCGGGTGCTGGATGCGCCCCGGCGGGGTCAGGAGCAGTTTGCGGATCTTGACCTGCCTGCCTATCTGCGCAAGCACTTTGGAATGTACGGCGGGCCGGAGCATCGCGTTACCCTGCGGTGCACCGCGGATCTGGAAGGTGCCATGCGGGAGCGCTTTGGCGCAACGCCCATGTTCCTGCCCGAGGAGAATGGCTGCTTCCATTTTGATGTCCCCATCTGCGTCAGCGACCAGTTCTATGGCTGGGTCTGCGGCTTTGGCGGCAAGATAGAAGTGGTCGCCCCGCCCGAAGTGCGGCAGGGAATGCGGGAGATGACCGCCCGGCTGGCAGAACAGCATCAATAACAAAAAAGGACTGCGAAAGCAGTCCTTTTTGCGTGTTTACGGTTCCTTCAATTCCAGATCACTGGGCAGGATCAGATCCAGGGCGGCGGCGGGCTCGGCGACAAGGCGGCGGCTCTGGTGGAAGATGGCTTTTTCCAGTGTGTTGCGGGCAAGGCGGCCATTGCCGGCGGTGCGGGCATCGGATTCCTGCCAGCGGGCATAATAGCCCAGCAGGGGTTCGGTGCAGGCTTCGGCCAGGGTGTAGCCCTTGTTTTTGGCAAGGACCTGGGTGATCTGCAGCAGCTCCTCAGCGGTGTAGTCCGGGAACTCGATCCGGTTGGGAAAACGGCTGGCAAGGCCGCTGTTGGCGGTGAGGAAGGTCTCCATCTCCCTGGTGTAACCTGCCAGAATGACCACCAGCTCATCCCGGTGATCCTCCATCCCCTTCACCAGCGTGTCGATGGCTTCCAGCCCGAAGCTGTCCTGCTCGCCGCGGTAGAGGCTGTATGCCTCGTCAATGAAGAGCACACCACCCAGCGCGCTCTCGATGACGCTGTTGGTCAGGGGGGCGGTGTGGCCGGTGTAGCGGCCCACCAGGTCGGCACGGGTCACCTCCACCAGCTGGCCGCCCTTGAGGGCACCGATGGCTTTCAGATACCGTGCCACCAGCCGGGCAATGGTGGTCTTGCCGGTGCCGGGGTTGCCCGTGAAGATCATGTGCATCGAAAGGCTGGCAGTCTTGAGCCCGGCGGCGGCGCGGCGTTGCTGCACCTGCAGGTTGTCGGCCAGACCAAACACATATTCCTTGACCGGGGCAAGGCCCACCAGCTCGTTGATCTCGGCGCGGATGGCATCCAGCGCGCCGGTGTAGGCGGCGGGCAGCAGGTCGAACAGGGGCTGGTCTGCGCCGTTGTTCAGGCGGAACTGCACCCCTTCCGGCCCGGCGGTCAGGGTCACGGTGCCGGTAAGGGTTTCATCGGTCCGCAGACAGTATTCGCTCAGGGCGCGGAAGATACGGTCAGTGCACGCGGAAAGGCCTGCCGCACCCTTCTGTGTGGTGCACTGAGCTGCGACATAGTCCCGCACGTCGGCCCCGGCGGAAAGGGTCAGCCCCAGCCGGGTGCGGATCTTCTGGGCCAGCGCGTTGAGCTGCTGTGCGGCAAGGGCGGCCAGATCCTCCCGGGTGTAGGAGGCCGTCTCGCAGACATCCCCCAGTGCCGACACCAGCGCCGCACCGAATTTGTCAGCCAGTGCCTCCCGGCCCTTGTGGGAGTAGAAGATGAGGTATTTGCCGCAGGGGTCGATGCGGCTGACGGCTCCCGGGGCCAGCGCCGTGCCTGCATCCACAAGGATGCCCTCCTTGTTCACGAGATACCGGCTGGACAGGGGGGCACTGCCCTTGACGGCCAGATCAGATAGGGTCTTCAGAAAGCCGGGATAGCAGCTCTCGTAGTGCTCAAAGGCAAGGATCTCCCCGGGCGCGTGCAGGGCGGCGTAGAGGTCCTGCAGGAAGAGCTTCTCGGCTCCGGAATTGGGGTAAAGGGCCAGCTCCAGCGTGGCGATCCTGTCGCTCTGCAAAAGGCCCCGGGCCGCCATGCAGCGGGCAGTTTCTTCCAGTGCAAAATGCCTGCCTGTGCCTGCCCCGCCTGTGAGCAGGATGACGTTGCGGGCGGCGGGGGCTTCGGTGCCCAGCACAAAGGGGCGGCGCATGGCCCGCACCACGCTGTCCACAAAAGCATCCTGCCCCAGCACCGTCTGCTTGACCTCGGCGGCAAGGCCTTCAAAGCTGCCCAGATGTTCCGGCTTCACGTCGGTGGTGCCCCTGGCCAGCAGGCCTTCGTCCTCCATGTCCCGCAGCATCTGGCGGCTGCTTTCCAGCGCGGCGGCGGTGGCATCGCTCTGGGTTTTGAGCTGGGCGTTCTGCTGCTGCAACAGCTCGTCCAGCCGTTTCTGCTGTTCCAGAAGCGCCGCGTTCAGGTCGGGCAGGGCGGCGCTGCCGCCTGTTTTGGGGGCAGAAGCGCCGGGGGCGGCCTTGAATCTGCCCCCCGGGCCGAACACGCCGTTCATCAGACTTTCCCAATCATCGGTGTATGCCATAAAACTTCCCTCCGTGCAGTGTTTTTTCTTTCAGTATAGTGGAGTCTGGTACGTTTTGCAAGGAAAGGGTTGAAATAAAGGACAAAGTTCGTTACACTATTGTCAAATGAAAGGATGAATTGCCATGGAGCCAAGAACACCTGTTGAATGGAAGACGCTGTTTGAGAGCGAAGCCTTTGCCCGCCAGACGGAATACTACGGCCCGCTGGGGGTGGAGTATACCCCCGCCGGGACGCATCTGCGCCTGTGGGCTCCCACGGCAAAACAGGCAGCAGTGAACCTGTACCGCCGGGGCACCGGCGGGGCCTGTGTGGGCACCCTGCCCCTGCAGCAGCAGGACAAGGGTGTGTGGAGCATCTATCTGCCCGGCGACCAGCACGGAAAATACTACGATTTCACCCTTACCACCCCGTTTGGCACCTGCAATGCAGCGGACCCTTACGCCCGCTCGGCTGGGGTGAACGGGGTGCGCAGCATGATCTTTGACCCGGCCCGGGTAGACCCGCAGGGCTGGGAGCGGGATGTGCGGCCGGTGATTCCACCGGCCCGGCGCAGTGTGTGGGAGGTCAGCGTCCGGGATTTCTCGCAGGACCCGGCCAGCGGTGTGCACACAGCCTGGCGGGGCAAATTTCTGGCCTTTACCCAGCAGGGCACGACCCTGAGCAGCGACGGCATCCACCCTACCTGCCTGAATTACCTCAAGCGGCTGGGGGTGAGCTATGTCCAGCTCATGCCAATCTTCGATTTTGGCAGCGTGGATGAGAGCCGCCCCCTGACCCGGCAGTATAACTGGGGCTACGACCCCACCAACTTCAATGTGCCCGAGGGCAGCTACTCCACCGACCCCACCCGGGGTGAGGTGCGGGTGCGGGAGTGCAAGCAGATGATCGCGGCCCTCCATGCGGCGGGCATCGGCGTTGTAATGGACGTGGTGTATAACCACATGTATCGTTCCGATAATGTGCTGAACCGGGTGGTGCCCCTCTACTACTTCCGCCAGAACGACGACGGTTCCCTCTCCAACGGCAGCGGCTGCGGCAACGAGTTTGCCTCTGAGCGGCCCATGGCCCGGCGCTATCTCATTGATTCGGTGCTCTACTGGGCACGGGAATATCACATCGACGGCTTCCGGTTTGACCTGATGGGCCTGTATGACGTGGAGACCATGAACCTCCTCCGGGCTGAACTGGACAAGCTGCCCGGCGGGCGGGATATTCTGATGTACGGTGAGCCGTGGCAGGGCGGCTGCAGCGCCCTGCACCGGTACGAGGCCAACAAGAACAACCTGAATATGCTGAACGAGCGCATCGGCATCTTTTGCGACAACACCCGGGATGCCATCAAGGGCGGCTGCTTCGATGCCCGGGAGCCGGGCTATGTGGAGGGCAAGCCCGGGAGTTTCTGGGATATCGGTGCTTCGGTGGCGGCGTGGTGCCGCAGTGAAAAGCTGCCGCCCCACGCCCCGGGGCAGATCATCAGCTACGTTTCGGCCCACGACAACTTTACCCTGTGGGATAAGCTCCTGATGGTGCGCTATGCCCGCCCGGAGTTTGCCGCTGTGGACAAGACCGCGCTGGCTCAGAACCGGCTGGCGGCGGGCATCTACCTGACCAGCATGGGCCTGCCTTTCTGGCAGGCGGGCGAGGAGTTTGCCCGCACCAAGAAGGGGCAGGGCAACAGCTACCGCTCCAGCCCGGCCCTCAACCGGCTGGACTGGCACCGGGCCGAACAGTTCCACAGCCTTGTGGATTACTACCGCGGGCTCATTGGTCTGCGGGCGGCGTTCCCCCGGCTGGGCGCGCTGGACAAGGCCAGCCCTGCCGCCATCGAGTTCTTCCCGCTGGAACAGCCTCTTGTGGGCTGGCGGCTCCCCGCCCAGTGGGGCGACGGCGCGGCATGGAGCGCCCTGTGCGTCTACTATAACCCCACCGAGACGGCGCAGGTCGTCACCCTGCCCGGCGGCAGCTGGAAGCTGCTGAGCGACGGCATCTCCTCCAGCCTGTGGCGGGGCAGCAGCCGCATCTGCACCGGCCAGACCGTTCTCCTGCCCCTGAGCGCCACCGTGTTCGGGCAGGTATAAAAATACGGTCTGCCGTTGCTTGATAACCTGCAATTGAAAATCCCCTGACCAGTTCAACGCCGGTCAGGGGATTTTTGATTTATTGATCAGGAAAAAGATTGGGGAGGATCAGGAGTTTTTCTGTGCCTGCTGGGTCTGTGCGTTCTTTTCGCCCAAGGTCAGGCTGACGGTCTGCATCTGGCCTTCCCGGGCCACGGTGATGGAAAGGGTATCACCGGCGGCATGCTGCTGGATCAGGGTGCCAAGGTCGTCCTTCTGGGCGATCTCGGTGCCGTCGATGCTTACGATGCGGTCACCGGTCTTCAGACCGGCCTTGTCGGCGGGGCCGCCCTGCACAACATCCACAACGTAAACGCCGTAGGCAGTGACGTTGAGCTGTGCTGCGGTCTGGGCATCGGTCACAGCCAGATAGGTGATGCCCATGTAGGGGCGGCCGGAGACGTAGCCGTTCTCCAGCAGATCCTGTGCCACCTTGATGGCATCGTTGATGGGGATGGCAAAGCCCAGACCCTCTGCATCGCTGGAGGAGGACTTTGCGTTGACCAGACCGATGAGCTCACCGTTCATGTTGAACAGGCCGCCGCCGGAGTTACCGGGGCTGACAGAGGCATCCATCTGGATCAGGGACATGGTGTTGGTGGAGCTGGTGCCCTGGATGGTCACGCTGCGGTTCAGGGCGCTGACGATGCCGCTGGTCACGGTGCCGCCCAGCTCACCCAGCGGGTTGCCCACGGCCAGCACGCTCTCGCCCACGGCAAGGCTGTCGCTGTTGCCAACGGTGGCGGGGGTCAGGTCAGTGGCATCGATCTTGAGGACAGCCACGTCACTGGTGTCATCCTCGCCCACCACGGTGGCGGGGTAATCGGTATCGCCGATGGTCACGGTGATGTTGGACGCGCCGGACACAACGTGTGCACAGGTCAGGATATAGCCGTCGGAGCTGATCACGACACCGCTGCCTGCGCCGCTCTCCACCTGGCTCTGGCCGTACCAGGACCACTGGGAGTAGACCACCTGCTCGGTGGTGATGACCACAACGCTGGGGCTGACCATCTCAGAGACCTGAGCGGTGGTCATGCCGGAAGCGGTGTTCACTGCGGAGGCAGAGCCGGAATCACTGCTGGACGTGGAGGAAGGTGCCACCTGCTGGATGACCACCTTGCCGCCTGTGTTGCCCACCCGGGCCCCCACAAAGCCGCCGACAAAGCCCATGGCTGCTGCCAGCACCAGCGCAACTGCACTGCGGGCGATATTGCTGTTTTTCCGGCGGCGCTTTTTGGGAGGCTGCTTGGGGCTTCCCTGTGCGGCCTGATACCGGGGGCCTTCCGGAGGCGGCACCGCGCCGCCATCGCTGCCGCCGTTTGGCTCGGCCTGGGGGGCAGCCTGTGCGGCCTCGCCGTAGGTGCCTGCCGTGTTGGCGGTGTTCATGCCGGAGGAGCCGACGTTGGGGTAGCCGGTCTCGCCGGTCTGGCTATGTTCAGAGGAATAATCGTATTCCCACTTGTTCTCGTTATCCATACTGGTTACTTCCTTTCTCAAAGGGAATGGTTCGGAGGGAGCGCTTCTGCCGCACCTCCTTGGAACTGTTTCTATTGTATCCGGTAATTGTGAAAAGGAATCGCTGACCGGGTGAAGAATATGTGAAATAAGGTCGCAGCGGGAAGCCTTGACAGCGGCGCGGGGGCTTGGTATTTTAAGGGTGCGGCGCAGAAGCCGGCAGCGTTGCGAAACCTCTCCGTCATCTTCGCTTTGCTCGATGCCACCTCTCCTAGTAGGAGAGGCCTTGGCATACCGTCGCGTTTTCGTGGGTCGGCGCTTCGCTCCTGTTTGCCCTGCGGCAGGTATTGGTTTTGGAGCGTCAGCGATTATTGCGAAAAAACGAATCTTCTGCCAAGGGCTCCCCTACTAGGGGAGCTGTCGCGGCAGCGCCCGCGACTGAGAGGTTAGCCCAGCAGGGCAAGCTCGCGAAAGGAGCAAATTATGAAACTGGAAAAGACCCCGGGCGGTTATGCCCTGTATAAAGAGAAAACCATCATTGGCACCTGCCAGGCCCGGCCAACGGAGCAGGGCGCGGACATCACTGCCCTGACCATTGTGCCGGAATGGCGGCGCAAGGGCTACGGTTCCTACCTGTTAAAAGAGGTATTGCGCAGCCTGGGCGGCTATGACAAAGAGCGCGCCACGGTGTTCACGGCTCCTCTGCCTGCCGATGCGGGGGAGCTGGCCTTCTGGGCAAAGTTCGGCTTTGCGGCAGAGGGCAGCGGCCTGTGCCGCCGCCGCACCCCCGACCTGACGGCCGTGAAGCTTGTGCAGGACTTCCTCGCCGCGCGGCTGGCTGACCCCAGGCTCTGCATCGATGCCACCTGCGGCAACGGGGGCGACACGGCCTTTCTCTGCCGCCTTGTGGGCGAAGGGGGCCGGGTGCTGGGCTTTGACATCCAGCCGGAAGCCATTGCCTCCACCCGACAGAACCTTGCACGGAAGGGCCTTGCGGCAGAGCTTCACTGCGACAGCCACGCCAACCTCTTACAATATGTACAGCCCGGCACCGTCGATGCCGTGATGTTCAACTTCGGCTGGCTGCCCGGTGCCGACCACGGGGTGTTCTCCCACGCCCAAAGCAGCATCCCGGCGCTGGAGGCCGCCCTCGAGGCCCTGCGGCCCGGCGGGGTGCTCAGCGCCATCCTGTACAGCGGCAAGGTCATCGGCTCCGACGAAAAGACCGAGATCCTACAGTGGATACGCTCCCGGCCCCTGAAACAGTGCACCGCCCTTGTCTGCGGTTTCGCCAATTGGGCCGATACCGCCCCCTTGCCCTGCTTCCTCCTGAAAAAATAACAAAAACTCTTGCATCTAGGTGGAATTGCTGGTAAAATATAAGTTGTGTGTAATTTTGGCATCCTTGCCCTCTCAGCCAAAGCCTGTCGGCTTTGCCAGCTCCCCCGAAGGGGGAGCCAACGCATCTGGAAGGAGAAGTGCTGCAGATCTGCAGGGCCTGTACCTGGAGCAGCAACCGGCTCTCCCTTTGGGAGAGCTGGCTGCGAAGCAGACTGAGAGGGCAAGCCAGTTTACGGAGAATCACCAATGTAACGTGAGATTGACCGAATAAAGAGCCATTCTGATTCAGGAGAAATCAATATATGACAAATCGTGAAGAGATCGAGCGCCGCCGGACGTTTGCGATCATCAGCCACCCCGATGCCGGCAAAACGACCCTGACCGAAAAGCTGCTGCTGTACGGTGGAGCCATCAATCAGGCCGGTTCCGTCAAGGGCAAGCAGAGCGCCAAGCACGCTGTGTCCGACTGGATGGACATCGAGAAGCAGCGCGGTATTTCTGTCACTTCCTCTGTCCTGCAGTTCAACTATGCAGGCAAGTGCGTGAACATTCTGGATACCCCGGGCCATCAGGACTTCTCGGAGGATACCTACCGTACCCTGATGGCAGCGGACTCCGCTGTCATGGTCATCGATGCTGCAAAGGGCGTTGAGGCCCAGACCATCAAGCTGTTCAAGGTCTGCACCCTGCGCCACATCCCCATTTTTACGTTCGTCAACAAGATGGACCGCGAAGCCCGCGACCCCTTTGAGCTGATGGAGAACATTGAGGAGATCCTGGGCATCAAGACCTACCCCATGAACTGGCCCATCGGCTGCGGCAAGGAGTTCAAGGGCGTGTTCGACCGCAACACCCGCAAGGTGCTGGCTTTCTCCAGCGACGGCCGCGCCAACGGCGTGAAGAAGGTCAACGAGACCGAGGCTGAGCTGGGCGATGCCGCACTGGACGAGCTGCTGACCCCCTACCTGCACCAGCAGCTGGTGGACGAGATCGAGCTGCTGGACGGCGCTGCCGAGGAATTTGACCTCGACAAGGTGCTGCGCGGTGAGCTGAGCCCTGTGTTCTTTGGCTCTGCATTGACCAACTTCGGCGTGGAGCCCTTCCTGGAAAACTTCCTGCGGCTCACCCCCACCCCGCTGGCCCGTGTGGACAGCCTGACCGGCGAGCCGGTGGACCCCTGCCGCGACGAGTTCTCGGCCTTCATCTTCAAGATCCAGGCCAACATGAACAAGGCCCACCGTGACCGCATCGCCTTTATGCGCATCTGCTCCGGCAAGTTCGAGCGCGGCATGGAGGCCTTCCATGTGCAGGAGGGCAAGAACATCAAGCTGGCCACCGGCACCCAGCTGATGGCGCAGGACCGCGCCATCGTGGACGAGGCCTACGCCGGCGACATCATCGGCCTGTTTGACCCGGGCATCTTCTCCATCGGCGACACCCTGTGCACCGGCAAAAAGAAGGTCGAGTTTGCGGGTATCCCCACCTTCTCACCGGAGCATTTTGCCCGCATCGAGCAGAAGGACACCATGAAGCGCAAGCAGTTCGTGAAGGGTATGGAGCAGATCGCGCAGGAAGGCGCCATCCAGATCTTCCGCGAAGTGGGCGGCGGCATGGAAGAAGTGGTGGTCGGCGTGGTCGGCGTGCTGCAGCTGGAAGTGCTGGAGTACCGCCTGAACACCGAGTACAACGTGGAGATCCGGATGCAGCAGCTGCCCTTTGAGCAGCTGCGCTGGGTGAAGAACGACCCCGACACCTACAACCTGCGGGATCTGGACCTGACCAGCGATACCAAGGCTGTGGAGGATATGAAGGGCAACCGTCTGCTGCTGTTCACCTCTGATTGGGCCGTCCGCTGGGCTGAGACCCACAACGACACGCTGGAACTGAGCGAGTTCGGCAATATCTGATTGGAAAAAGGAGAGCTGCTGTGCGGAGCTGACTCGCACCGCAGTTCTCTTTTTTATAAAAAGCAAAAATACAACAAAAGATGCCAGCCTCTGTATGAATGGTTCCCATTGCGGGGAACACTGCTGGCATGGAGGGAAACGTATATGGAAAATCTGAACATTGGCCGCAGCGGCATCGAAGTGCCTTTTCTGGGCATGGGCACCTGGGCCATCGGCGGCGGCAGCTGGTGGGGCGACAACGATGATGCCCTTTCGGTCAAAGCCATCCAGACTGCTGTGGAGCAGGGCATCCGGTGGATCGACACCGCGCCCATCTACGGCCTGTACCACAGCGAGACCGTGGTGGGCGAGGCCCTGAAGCACATCGACCGGGACAAGGTGGTGCTCTCCACCAAATGCGGCCTGGAGTGGCGGCATGAAACGCCGGTGCTCCACAAGGTCGTGGACGGCACCGCCGTCTACCGGGACCTCTCGGCGCAGAGCATCATTGAGGACGTGGAGGACAGCCTGCGCCGCCTGGGCACCGACCACCTGGATGTGCTGTACACCCACTGGCAGAGCCCGGACCTCGGCCTCTATCCGCTGGAGGAGACCGTGGAGGCCATGATGAAGCTGAAGGAGCAGGGTAAGATCCGCGCCATTGGTGCGTCCAACGTGACGGCGGATCTCATCCGGGGCTACTGCCGGTACGGCCAGCTGGATGTCATTCAGGAAAAGTACAGCCTGCTGACCCGCCGCATCGAAAAGCAGCTCCTGCCCACCTGCAGGGAGCTGGGCGTTTCGGTGCAGGCCTACTCCCCGCTGGAGCAGGGTCTGCTCACCGGCAAGGTCACCATGGAGACCACCTTCCCCGAGGGCAGCACCCGGAACAGCAACCCCAGCTTCCAGCCTGCCCGCCGGAAGCAGGCGCTGGACCTGCTGGCCAAGTGGGACGACCTGACCGAGAAATACGACTGCACCATGGCCCAGCTGGTCATTGCTCTGACGGCCCGGATGATCCCCGGCCTGCATGTGCTGTGCGGTGCCCGCACCCCGGAACAGGTGCTGGACAATGCCGGTGCACTGAATATCAAACTGGATGGCGCGGATGCCGTCCGCATGAAGTGGGACGTGGATGCCATTTCCTGAGCCGGTGCTTCAGAACAAAAGCAGATAACCAAAAAGGGACGATGCCGCAAAAGCATCGTCCCTTTTTGGTTATTTGTGCTCCTTCAGCTGGCAGAGGAAGTCATCGGCTTCGATGGCCTCCGGGGTGAAGGAATTGTTCTTCCACCAGCTGACCAGCGCGGTGGCAATGGTCAGGCCGGTGGAGACCAGCTGCTCCAGCTCTGCCGATTCAATGGGCAGGACACGGTGGCCGGTGGCGCTGAGCACCTGATTGGTCAGCGCCAGTGCCAGCGCCGCCGTGCGGGCCAGCGTGGCGGGAGAGATCTTGCATTTCTTCATGGGGAACTCCTTTCTTTTATAGGATGGTACGGTCGAGCCCCGCCCGGTGGAGCAGGGCGGGATAATCCTTTTCGGTGCGGCTCAGGTCTACGGGGCCGGAGATGCCGGGCACCCTGCCCCTGCTGGTGTACTGCCACATTCCGTGCCTGCGGGCCGGGCGTTTGCCCCGGTAGTCCGCCAGCCAGAGGTCGAAGGGGGCCAGCGTGTCCATGTGCAGGGCAGTATCTGCAAAATGGGTGTAGGTGTATACCATGGCGTACAGGCCCCAGTGCTCCAGCTGCCGTGCCGCCCCGGCAACAAGGGCGGAGAGCGCGTCCGGTGTCAGGGCACGCAGGCGGGCATCCTCCACGTCGATGGCAGCGGGCAGCTGAAGCCGCTTTCCCCTGAGGGCATCGTGCAGGAGGGCCAGCTCAGCATCCCGCTGTGGGGCGGTAACGGCACAGCTGTAATAGTAGACCCCCACCGGGATGCCCAGCCGAATGCAGGCAGAGTAGTTTGTTTCAAACATGGGGTCGATGTAGGGCGTGCCGTTCCTGCTGCCCAGTGTGCGCAGCATCACGCCGTGGACCCTGCCGCTGGCTTTTACGGTATCCCAGTCTATGCGGCCTTGCCAGCGGGAGACATCCAGCACCGTGAACATCAGGTGGCCTCCAGCAGGGTCTTGAGGGCGGCGGGAGTGACGGTGTCCACCACCAGACTGCCATCGCTGCGGATGGACAGCACCCGCAGGAGGGCACCTGCCTGCGGGGCCACCGGGGCAGGCAGCGCGCCTACGTCCTGCGCGTCCAGCACCACCGCGCCGCCCTTGCCGTTGACACTGAGCAGGGTGCCGTCCTCGGGCGCAAAGGATTCGGCACGCAGGGCGGCGCTCTCGGCGCGGGAAGCCGAGGTTGCGGCACGGCTGCCATTCAGTGCGGCCCGCTCGGCAGCGTCGGCAGCGGCCTGCGCCTGCCGGGCGGCACTGGCCTCACTGGCGGCACTGTTCTGGGCCGCCTGCACCGCCGCATCGGCCTGTCCCGATACCTGGGCGATGAACTGTTCGTACACCGAGGGACTGGGCTCCTCCTCGGTGCCGTCGGTGGGCAGAATGTCGTAGACATCGTACCGGCCCGGGCGGGTGTAAGCGGTATAGCCGCTGCCGTCGGTGGCGGCCAGCATCCATTGCCCGGCGGGCCAGCCCGTGAAGCTGCGGCCCACGGGCGCGCTGTGCGCTGCATCCAGCACAAGGGGTGCGGCAAGGGTGCCGTCGCTGTGGCGGATGTGCAGGGTGACGCTGCACCCGGCCCATTCCGCAGGCAGCTGGAACACCAGCCGGTCCACGCCCTCGGCGTTCTGTGCGCCCAGGTGCAGCCGGGCGGGCTGGGCTGCGAATTCGGTGCCGCCCAGCGTGCGGGGAGTGATCTTGATCTGCATAAAAAACCTCCTTTCTTCTTTTTGACCCCATTGTACCGGTTTGCGGCAGGGCGCGGAAGGGTGGTCTTTTTTTATGGCGTTTTTTACCTTTCGGCATTTTGCTGGAAGCCGGTTTTTGACAGAAACTGCGGAGAAACTCCCCATTATTTCCGGCAGGAAAACAGCGGGGAATTTGTGCCGCAAAATGTCGGATTACGCATGATTGATGCGCCGGAATGTGCAAAAGAACCCGGCGATTTCTCCCCGGGAAACAGACTTGAAATGTTAAAAAATTATGAACGAATACGACCAATTTTTTGGGAAAATTTCAGAAGGAAACGCCCGAAATCATTCTGAATCAAGGAAAACAATGTACAGATTGCACAAAAAACTATGTGAAACAATTGTCAAGCAGAAGCGCACAGATTTGACAAATGGGCCGTCGTCTGCTAAAATAGTGCCCGCTCAGCGGATCATACACACGTTGGAGCGTCTAAATTTTATTTCTCAGGAAGTAAAACGCCGTATAAAAAGACGGCCCTTTGCAGGGAAAATGCCCTGCGCTTTGCGGGCAGAGGAAGAGCCCGCCGCACTCCAAAATGATGAAAAGAGAGGAGTTGTCTCGTATCGCTTCCGTCAAATTTCAAAAAGCATTGTCTGACCGCGCTCGTGCGGTCACACCCCGTGTGCTGGCGTTCTGCGTCATGGCGGTGAGCCTTGTGTTCACTTTGGCCGTGACCGCCGCGAATCTGCGGCTGACCTACGTCACCGACTCCGATGGTGCGCGTCAGCTGGTGGTCAGCAGTGAGACTGACCCTGCCCGCGTCATGAGCCTTTCCGGCATTGAGGCCGAAGAGGGCGACCACGTTTACTACACCGCGTTCAGCGGCAATCTTGCCACCCTGAACATTGAGCGGGCCTTCACCGTGAACATCCAGGCCGACGGCCAGGAGTACCCGGTGAAGATGGCCTTTGGCACCGTTGCCGATGCGCTGGAGCGCGCCGGCATCACCCTGGAGGCAGATGACTACACCGAGCCTGCGCTGGATCAGCTGGTCACTGCGGGCAGTGAGATCACGGTGCACCGGGTGGACTACCAGGACAAGGTGGAGACCCAGACCATCCCCTACGACACCCAGTATGTCTACACCAGCCTGTACTTCCGCAACACCGGCCGGGCCACTACCCTGCAGCATGGGGCGGAGGGTCAGCAGACCGTGACCACCCGCGAAAAGTATGTGGACGGCGAGCTGGAAAACAGCATGGTGGTGGATGTGACCACCACGGTGGAGCCCACCGACCATGTCATCAAGACCTATGGTGCCGGTGCGCCCGTTTCTCCCCTGACCGGGCCGGACGGTACCACCAACGCCCCCGCCTCGTACAGCCAGGTCCTCACCGGCAAGGCTACGGGCTATTATTCCCGCACGGGCAAGGGCTCGTCGGGCCTGGGCCTGGGCTACGGCACCGTTGCCGTTGACCCCAGCGTCATCCCCTATGGCACGCTGCTGTACATCACTTCCACGGACGGCAGCTTTGTTTACGGTTATGCCGTTGCCACCGACACCGGTATCGCGGTGCAGAAGGGCCAGATCCTGGTGGATCTGTTCTATGAGACCTACGCAGAGTCGGTCATCAATGGAGCCATTCAGGTCAATGTTTACGTTGTAGGCTGAACCGCATAGCACACGGAAAATTTGAAAAAGCACCCGCTTCAGTTTCCTGGATTTGCAGGAAAAATGAGGCGGGTTTTTCTTTTTGCCCTATATTCTGTAAAGTTTGCCGAGAATTCTTGTGTAAAATTGGATAAGTTGACCACAATGAAAAAATATTGACGAAAAGATTATAGTAGATTTTGACGGAAAGCCCTTGAAAAATCGGACAAAATTCTTTAATATAAGAGAGTACAAAGGTATAGGCTCACTGCGGCCTGTACGGGGAGGAGCTGTTTATGAGACCGACGGAAGAAAAGATCCAGAAAGATCCCTCGGATCTGCCGATTTATCTGTTCAAGCAGGGCAACAACTGCGAAGCATACCGTTACTTTGGTGCACACCTTGAGACCCGCGCCGGAGAGTCCGGTGTGGTGTTCCGTGTTTGGGCACCCCATGCAGCCGCCATCAGTGTGGTGGGCGATTTCAACAGCTGGAAGCCGGGCAGCCACCCGATGCGCAAAGTGGATGGGGATTCTGTCTGGGAGCTGTTCATCCCCGGCGTAAAGGAATACGATGTCTACAAGTACTGTGTGACCACCCGGGGCGGCGACCTGATCTACAAGGCCGACCCCTATGCGTTCCACGCGGAGACCCGGCCCTCCAACGGCAGCAAGGTCTACGATATCACCGGCTTTGCCTGGCACGATGATGCCTGGCAGACTGCTCAGAAAAAGGCGGACGTGATCAACGGCCCGATGAACATCTACGAGATGCACGCGGGCAGCTGGAAGCTGAAGGACGAGAAGGTTCCCTATAACTATTCCGAGCTGGCCGACGAGCTGATCCCCTACATCCGGGAGATGGGCTACACCCATGTGGAGCTGCTGCCCGTGATGGAGTATCCCTTCGACGGCAGCTGGGGCTACCAGGTCACGGGCTATTTTGCCCCCACCAGCCGCTACGGCACCCCCAAGGACTTTATGGCCTTTGTGGACAAGATGCATGAGGCCGGCATCGGTGTCATCATGGACTGGGTGCCCGCCCACTTCCCGAAGGATGGCTTCGGCCTGTACAACTTTGATGGAGAGGCCTGCTACGAGGACCCCAACCCCAAGCGCGGCGAGCACAAGGAGTGGGGTACCATGGTGTTCGACTTCGGCCGCAGCGAGGTGCAGAGCTTCCTGATCTCCAGTGCCCTGTACTGGCTGGAGCAGTACCACATCGATGGTCTGCGCGTGGATGCCGTGGCCTCCATGCTGTATCTGGATTACAACCGCAAGCAGGGCGAATGGGAGCCCAATAAGAATGGCGGTAAGGAGAACCTGGAAGCAGTTGCTTTCCTGCGCAAGCTGAACGATACGGTTCTGGGCCGCCACCCCCACAAGTGCATGATCGCGGAGGAGTCCACCGCATGGCCCATGGTCACCAAACCGGCCAGCGACGGCGGCCTGGGCTTCAACTTCAAGTGGAACATGGGCTGGATGAACGACATGCTCAGCTACATGAAGACCGACCCGCTCTTCCGCGCGGGCAACCACAACAAGGTCACCTTCAGCTTCTTCTATGCCTTCAGCGAAAACTTTGTGCTGCCCATCAGCCACGACGAAGTGGTGCACGGCAAGGGCAGCCTGATCAACAAGATGCCGGGCGAGTACGAGGCTAAGTTTGCCAACCTGCGCACCTTCTTCGGCTACATGATGGCCCACCCCGGCAAGAAGCTGCTGTTCATGGGGCAGGAGTTCGGCCAGTTCACGGAGTGGAACGAGGAAAAGCAGCTGGATTGGATGCTGCTGGACTACGACAAGCACACCGAGCTGCAGAACTACGTCAAGACCCTGAACGCCTTCTATAAAGAACACCCCGCCTTCTGGCAGATTGATTACAGCTGGGAGGGCTTCCAATGGATCGTGCCCGATGACTCCAAGCAGAGCGTGATTGCCTTCCTGCGCAAGGACGCAAACGGCAAGCAGATCCTGGTGGTCTGCAACTTCAACCCCGTCCTGCGCGAGGGCTATGCCCTGGGCGCACCCGTGGCAGGTACATACAAGGAAGTGCTGAACAGTGATGACGAGGCCTTCGGCGGTTCCGGCGCGGTCCACAACAAGTCCGTGCGCACCCACAAAAAGCCCCTGCATGGCTTTGAGCAGAGCATTACCATCACCCTGCCGCCCATGAGCACCCTGTATTTTGAGGTGCCCACCAAGCGCACCCGCAAGGCAGCAGATCCGGCCAAGACGGCCCAGACCGTGAAAAAGACCGCTGCCAAAAAGACAGCCGCCAAGACCACGAAGACCGCCAAGGCTGAGCCTGCCGTGAAGGAGGAAAAGCCCAAAAAGACCTCCACCCGCAAGGCAAAGGCAGAAGCGGAACCTGCACCTGAAAAGGCCCCGGCCAAGCGCGGCCGGAAGCCCAAGGCAGAAGCCGCTGCCGCACCCGAAGCAGCACCCGCCAAGCGGGGCCGCAAACCCAAAGCCGAGCCCGCTGAAGCTGCCCCTGCGGCAGCCGAAAAGCCTGCCCGCAAGCCCCGCGCCAAAAAGGCCGCCAAGACCGAGGAGTGACCGGGGCGCATCCGCACAACACAGTCAAACCATTTCCAAATCCAATAAATCCGGAAATGTGTAAAAGGGGAGAATAAAGCTATGGCAAAAGAAATTGTGGCAATGATCCTTGCCGGCGGACGTGGCTCGCGCTTGTATGCGCTGACACAGAAAACGGCAAAACCTGCAGTGGGGTTCGGCGGCAAATACCGCATCGTGGACTTCCCGCTGTCCAACTGCGTCAACTCCAACATTGATACTGTGGGCATCGCAACCCAGTATCAGCCCCAGAAGCTGAACGAGTACATCGGCAACGGCCAGCCTTGGGATCTGGACCGCCTGTACGGCGGCGTGCACACCCTGCCCCCCTACGAGCAGGCAAAGGGCACCGACTGGTACAAGGGCACTGCAAACGCCATCTACCAGAACATCAGCTTCATCGACAGCTATGATCCCGAGTACGTCATCATCCTGTCCGGTGACCAGATCTGCAAGCAGGACTACGCCGACTTCCTGCGCTTCCACAAGGAAAAGG
>OBKN01000351.1_pt1 | contig 23112 bp, 18 predicted proteins | sample 1519931 | NCBI WGS metagenome assembly OBKN01 (sample SAMN04209254, study PRJEB22552) | human gut metagenome | biome: gut; material: feces | host: Homo sapiens | place: USA: Oklahoma
TAACTTTTACACCTATCCAAGATAGCGGGTATGGAATCTTGGATTACAATTAAGCATCCATAATAATACAAAAAACTGCTGAAGTGTTATAACTATCATTACTATCTACTTCCCATCTCTGCTACCTGTGCATTCAATACAATCATGCTCGGACTATCTCCTCTATTAGATTTATAAGATGCATTATTTATACTATATGACATTCTACCAGTAATTTTGTCATAAGTAATAGTATATCTTTTAGTAATATATGCATCGGTAAATATATTTTTACCGTTAATTACCGGCGCATATCTAACCTTTTGTGTAGAAAAACATACTTCCCCAGTTATCATATCTACAATAGCCCCTTCTACAATTACAGTTCCAAAGGCTTTTACGAATCGATAATAAATATTTTCTCATAAGTCCATCCTTCCTTTCACATGCGCTTTCAGATTATAATACATACTAAGTATAATATAATTGTGTAAAACCTAAATTAATTTCCCTACAAGAATATGTAAATTATAGATATTTTCTGTGTATCTGTCACGATTAATGTCTAAGTCGATTTAATCATCAATCATACACCGCTCTGCCATTCAACAGCCTTTAATTATTAAAATGCTCTGCCTGAGCTCAAACGACATCTTATTGAAATTACCTACAATATCATTTATATGCACTGCATCGTTATTGTACTGTTCTCCTGCTTTGACAAAATTATCATAATCCGGCAGGATATTTGACTGGATATATTCTGCAAGTTCTGCTGCATTCTTTTGCTGATATACTGCATAGGTGCCACAATATTTCCTAAATAAAAAATATGCTGTACTTCATATTTCAATATACTAAAAACAGATGACCTACATAACATATATGTAAGCCATCTGCTCTGATGCTAAAACTAATTAAATTGTTTACTCCTTCACGCCTCCAAGTGTGACACCGGCAATAATATATTTTGATAAGAGGAGATATACAACAATAATAGGCACGATAGCTACTGTTATCATCATATAGATTTTTCCCATATCGAAATTCATATAGTCCGCTCCTCGAAGTGTGGCAATCAAAATTGGTACTGTCATCTTGTTCTTTGACTGGATGATCAGGGCCGGTGTGAAGTAGTTGTTCCATGAACCTACAAATGTAAAAATTGCCTGTACTGCAATTGCAGGTTTCATGATCGGCAATACTATATGGTTGAATGTCCTAAACTCATTCGAACCATCAATTCGTGCAGCTTCTACAAGTGATAGAGGAAGTGATGACTGTAGATAGCTGTACATGAAATAGAATACCGCCGGCGATGCTATTGATGGAATGATAAGTGGAGTCCACGAATCATACATTCCCATATTTGTTATTAAACGCAGGAAGCCCATCGCAGTAACCTGTGTCGGCATAACCAGTATCGCCATGATAAATGTAAATGCAGCTTTCTTTAATTTAAAATCATAAGCATAAAGTCCATATGCTGTAAGCGATGAAAAATATGTACATAAAACTGCACATGAGCCCGATATAATAAGGCTGTTTACTATTCCCCTAAACATAGGGAAGGATCCGTCATTAGCTACAGATTTCAGATTATCCAGGAAATGCCCGCCCGGGATAAATGAGAAGCCCTTCTGCAGCTGTGCATGCGACCTTGTCGCATTGATTATAAGTATTACAAAGAAGAACAGGCATAAAAATGATAATAATATCAAAACTATATGCGCTATAACACTGCGGACATTAATTTTATGTTTTGGTTTCATTATTTAGCCGCCTCCTTTTTCTTTCTTCTAGCTTCTTTTGCAGCTCGCTTTGCTGCTGCCTTTGATCCGTCAGGATCGCTGTCATTTGTCATTCTGTATACGATGAAGCACAGAATTGCGCTGACTATAAACAGATATACCGACAATGTTCCGGCCATACCATAGTTCTTACTCTTTAAGTGGTTGTTCAGGAACATGATAAGTGTCATTGACGTTCTGTCCGGATTTCCCTGTCCGTTTGTCAGAATCTGAGGTACATCGAACATCTGGAGTCCACCGATGATTGATGTGATGAGTGTATATGCAAGTATTGGTCGTATACTCGGTAAAGTTATATAGAAGAATCTCTGCAATGCATTACATCCATCCAGATCTGCCGCCTCAAATACTTCTGTACTGATACCCATGACTGCTGCCATGAGCATAATAGTCGTATTACCGAACCACATAAGGAAGTTCATGAAGCCGATGAGTGATCTGGTTCCAAATACACTTCCCATAAAGTCGATAGGCTTGCTGATTACTCCCATAGACTGCAGGATTGAGTTCACAGGACCACTGTTCGAGAACAGTGTAAAGAACAAAAGTGCAAATGCAGATGCCATGATCAGGTTTGGCAGATAAATTACTACCTTAAAAAACTGTAATTTGTGAATTTTTAATCTGACATCAGTGAACCAGTTTGCTAAAACAAGTGCAACCACAATCTGTGGAATAAATCCGATAACCCAGAGGATAAGAGTATTCTTACCATATGTGATCATATCCGATTTAAGAAGCTCGGCATAGTTAGCCCATCCCACAAAATTCGGTCCTATTTGTTTGATTCCGGATCTATAGTATTCAAAAAAACTAAACCTTACCGTATCTACTAACGGAATCAGAGAAAAAATTAAATATGTTATGAAAAACGGAAGAATAAAGATATATCCCCATTTTGCATAACTTACGCTCTTTCTTTTCTTCTTCATGAGCCAAATTCCTTTCTACCAGAGTCACCTCTGCGAAGCCCAAAGGCTCCGCATGGTGTTTTATTTATCTTATTTCGGCCATGTAACCTTTTCGATATCAGGATAACGCTCTTTAATTGCTGTCTCAAAGTTTTTCTTAGCCTTATCATAATCAACCTTACCCTGTAAGTAATCGCTGAATGAGTTCTGGATGAGCTCTACACATCCCTGATCATATGCTGAAAGAGGTGCAATCTTGATATTCTCAGCTACCGGTTCAAAGTAAGCAAATGGGTTCTGTCCGCCAAGGAAGTCTGATGCGAATGAATCATCTTTTGCTGCTTCCTTCATTCCTGATTTTGTATTTGTGAAATCAGAGTAATCCTTAGAGATCTTGAGTAAGTTGTCTTTATTTGCTGTTAAAGCAAGGATGATATCCTTAACATGCTTAGGGTTATCTGTTCCTGTTGCTGCGTGGAGGTAAGATCCGCCCCAGTTGTACTCCTGTGGTGGTGTTGTAACAGCCCATGATCCTTCTGCTCCATCCCAGTTTGGTGCAAGTGTGAAATCGATTCCCCATGCTGGGAAAAGGAATGCAAATACCTTTGACTGAGAACCCATTGCTTTGTTCCAGTCATCATTAAACTGGCCTTTAACTTTAGCATCAACATATCCTGCATCAAGCCACTCTTTTGAATCATCTACCCAGTTTGTAATCTTCTTATCCACTACAACCTCATCTGCTCCAGGCTGTACCCATGAGTTGTCGATTGAGTTTCCATATAAACGGAATGTATCAGCGTAAGAAGATAATGTGTAGTATCCCTTTGCCTTAAGTTCCGCTGCTGTAGCCTTTAATGTATCCCAGTCCTTTGTCTTCTCACCGATTGCTTCAGGATCATCTGTTCCGAATACATCCTTTGCAATATCGCGACGGTAAACTAAAAGTCCAGGACAGCACTGCCATGTTGAACCTCTCTGTACTCCGTCTGAATCAGAAGCTGTTTTTCTTGTGAAATCGAACTGATCAGCAAACTCTTTGTCACAATCAATTCCAAGATCCTTAAGAGGCATTGCTACGTCTGCATCTTTATCTGTATATTTGAATACGTAATCTGTCTCTGATAAGAACATATCAATCTTGTCATCTGCTGCTGCATCCGCCTGTTTTGAAAGAGCTTCATCAAGCTTCTGCTGGTAAACACCATCCTGATTAGGATTTACTATCCAATGAATTTCTGTACCATCCTTGAGGTATGTAATTGTACCATCTTTAGAAGTTTCTTTAACCTCCGGGTAAACAGCCTCAACTCTTGTTCGAAACTCGTCGTTCCATGAATAGATATTGATAACCTTTCCCTCTGCTGCATTAGAAGCTCCACCTTATGTTCCGTTTCCTGCTGTTGTTCCACATCCTGCAAGGAGTGTTGCCCCCATAGACAGTAACAGCATTGTGCTAATCACTTTCTGTTTCATTTTTCATTTCCTCCCTAGAAACTGCTTTGATATCTTCTTATGAATTAATTTGATATCTCGTTTACAGTTGTAATATTACTCCTTAACCGTTTTCGTTTATATTAAATCAATTGTAAAAATATCAGATTCATGTCATAATAATAGAAAGATGACATAAATCTAATATTTTGTTGCAAAGGAGAACCTTTATGGCACTTTCAAAAGAATGGTATGACGCAGAATTTGTTGACAGCGAGAGCGAATCACTGCATCGTGCTCCAAGTATTGAATATAGTTTTTATAACGCAGTCAAAACCGGGGATATGGAATATGTAATAAAAAACTGCAAAGAAGATGCATTTATACACCTTGACGGAACAGGTGTATTGTCCAGAAATACTTTACAGAATATCAAATATCACTTTGTTGTCACAACCGCCATGATCACAAGATACTGTATTGATGGAGGACTCGAGCCTGAGCAGGCATACCGTCTGAGTGACTTCTATATACTTAAGATGGACAGCTGCTCCACCGTACGCCAGGTTGCTGACCTGCATCACGAGATGGCAAAGGATTTCACAGGTAAGATGGTGCTGCAGAAGAAATCGTCTATCCTCTCAAAGCCTGTTACCCAGTGTGTTGACTATATATACAGCAACATAAAAGAGCGTATCACAATAGCTGATCTGGCTGCATACACAGGGCTTTCCGAGAGCTATCTTTCAAGGGTATTCAAGCAGAATCTCGGTGTTTCGATAAGTGATTATATAAGGGAAAAGAAAATAGAAAAAGCGACTCACCTGCTCAAATACTCAGATAAGCCGATTATAGATATAGCCAACTACCTGTCATTTTCATCACAGAGCCACTTTATCCAGATATTCGAGGGTTTTACGGGGCTTACACCAAAGAAATATCGCGACAGGTACTACAAATCCATGTGGTAGCCTGATGCCAAAAGCCTTGTACTACGCACAAAAAATTCCCACGCAAACATGCGTGGGAATTTTATTTAGCTGATACCCAATGATACGATATCAAACGCTATTAATTTTATAAACTATCACTCTATGTATATCTCAACCGTATGACATTTATCTGTAGAAAGCATTTCAATAGCATGCCTTGGAATACGCACGCTGTTTCCTGTAACATTTTCCACTTTTACATCATCACAGAGTGCTCTTTTGACCTGCGCATCCCCAGGTTCGAGCTTATCAGGATTATGAACTAAAATATCAAATCCATGACCTGCAAATTCTAACGAAACTTTTGCATCACCTTTTTCGTTATACTGCTGTGGCATGAGTGCAGGCTCAATAACAAGATCTCCAAGCTCTCCATGGACTCCGTATACAGATGTTATCATAGTAAGCATATACCAGCTTGCGGCACCTGTAAGGTATGAATACAGACCTCTTCCATCATTATCAAAATACTCCGGTACTCCCGGATACATCCTGCTTCTGTCAAAGTCCATCGCAGTATCAAGAAGTGTCTTTAATACCTTGTAACCCTCTTTTATAAAGCCCTGTTTATAGAGCGCATTGGCATACATTACAGCCATATGTGAAAATACAGCACCATTTTCTTTTTCACCATATGCAAATCCAAACATTCTTCCAAGATCAAACTTTTCTTCCTTAAAATCAGTGTTTAGTCTGTAGCCACCGGCTTTTTGATCAAACAGATATTTGTCTGCGCTATTACAGATTGCCTTGATCTGTTCTTTTTTTGCGGTTCCACTCATGATGGCAAATACCTGTCCTGTAAGCATCATGCGCACATCTCCACTCTCACATCTTTCCACCGGTCTGCCGTTATTGTCATAATATCCGTTGAACCAGCCTCCATCCGTGCCATCTGATATCCATTCGTTTTCGCGGATGTTTTTCATCATCCACTCAGCCTTATGCTCCAGGTTTTCGCAAATCGCAGCTATTGGGACAAGAACAGTGCTTCCGCTTGTGCAGTTCTCACATGCCTTTGCATAGCTCATGAGAAGATCCTGCTTTTTGTCAGGGCAGTTGTAAAGTATTTCGTCATCAGCAAGCAGCAGCTTAAGCTCATCTAACACCTCAATCCTGTTTATTCCGCTTATTTTTTCCACATTTCTTAAACACTTTGCTATATCAAGCAGATTTCCGGCATATGCACATGTAAATGCAACACTTTCGCCTTTGTCCCATGCCATATCGAGCGCATCGTTCCAGTCTGCACCGTGCAGCTTCATCTCGTTGTGCTCCCCAACATCATAGAAAGCGCACAGATTTTGGATCAGAATATGCTCTAAAACCGTTCCAAAATATATCTGACCGCCTGCCGTCCTTTGTTTGTTACCATATGTAGTATTCCATGCTTCATCATGGCTTGTGCCTCTCATAGACTGGTAATCCTTAAAGTACGTCGTACGCTCAAACAGTACATCTGTATCACCGGTCTGGTCAATATAAAGCTTTGTGGTTACAAATGGCCAGAATGCGTGATCCATCCATACACGTGTGATGTTATTTCTGTCAGCAATAAACTCGCCAGGCTCGTTTCCTATAATAGTCGCATTGGTTCCATCAATTCTCACACCGCCATAATTGTTTACAATCATCCTGCGGACATCCGAAGGTTCCATCAGTAAAAGTGCAAGACAGTCCTGCCATAGATCTCTCCAGCCTCTTCCACCTTTTCCATAATCATGATGTGGAAGGAACGAACAGCCGTATATTCTTCGTAAGATAGGTTGAAAACATATCCATTTAAGATAATTGTCCTCCTTGGCATTTCCTGTCTCAAAATCAATATTTACCTTGTCTATCCAGTGTTTCTTGACGGTGTTTAGTTCTTCTTTTACTTCAAGTACACTGCGGTACCGTCCGGTGATGGCATTTATGTCATTTCCTTTTTCCGTAAGACCTGCAAGCATGATATAGCTTACCGTCTCCAGCGGTTTTATAATACGGTTTGCAAATTTTATTGCTCCGACTGCTTCTTTTCCCTGAAATTTTTCTCCGGCCTTTGCACCTGCTTTTTCAGTTCTGACTGCCTCAGGAATAAGGAAAGAGCCTCCCTCTCCTATAAACTGCTCAACGGTAGGATAGAAACTCTCAGGACTTTCTCCGTTTCCGGATGATCCATATACGAAGTAGCTTATATCATTTTTCCGGTGTCCACGCTCATCAAACGAGAGGACAGGTGTAACCTCAATGCCGTATTGTGTGGTTTCTATTCTGTGCAAAAGTGATGTCACATGTCTGTGATCCCTGATATTGTCAGCACTTCTGCCATAGATTGGGATTGCCCCGATTGGGACTATCTCCATAGCCTCATCTGTCTTGTTAGTGATCTCCACAAGCATGACTTCCATGCTTCCATCAAGTGTGACAAATGATGTCGTGTCGGCCTCTAACCCATATATCTTTGAAGCACGGTGCAGCTTCTGCCACATTAAACCTGCCTCAAGCTCACTTTCATCCTGATTGCCTGTAAATCTGTCGGCCTCCTGCTGTGCAGATGATCCGCATACTGACCAGAAACCCTTCCCCACAATCCGACACCAGAAATTTCTGGTGCCTTTATTATTGTGGAGATTTTCTATACTAACAGGTTCCAGAAGAAAGGTATTCTGGCTTGTTTTACTGTCTCCGCCGAGAGTTGGTGTAATGCTTGATTTAAGCCCTTTTTCCCCTGCAAGCGGCAGATACAGCCCACTGTAGTTTTCGGGATTTTTGATCCTGAAGGTTCCGTATTTGTCTATAAAATCTATATTTTTCATATTTTCAATCAATCCTCTATACAATTACAAATCAAATTTTCACACACCATATACAATCCTGTAGCAGTCATTATCCCACCTACGGAAAATTTACATGGTAAGCTCAATCTCTGTCTGCTCGCTAAGAAGCTCTTTTGGAATATAGTCTCCCTCAACCGCATGTCCGTTTACAAAAAGGCTCTTGCATCCGCTCTCAACATGATCAGGATTTTTTACAACTATATGAAGATGGCATCCCCTGAAATCCTTCTCTATCTCAAATCCATCCCAGGCTTTTGGAATAGACGGAGCAATATGAAGTCCATAGAAATCAGGACGCATACCAAGTATTCCCTCTACACATCCAACCATGACTGTTGAAGCAGTTCCTGTGAGCCAGTGTACATGTGAACGTCCAAAGTTCGGACTTGCTTTTCCTTCAGTAAACTGTCCATAGCAGTATGGCTCAAGTCTTCTTATCTCCGCTCTGTCATTCTGTGCAGCAGGAGCATTTTCAATAAAATACTTAAAAGCTCTGTCTCCATGTCCTTTAAGTGCCTCAGCAAGAATTATCCAGCCCTGTGACTGTGAGAATATTCCTGCATTCTCTTTAGTTCCCGCATTGTATATCACTGCGAGTGCTCCGTCGAATGCGTGTGCATGATATGGAGGATCCATAAGAATGGCGCCATACTCGGTATTGAGTCTTTCATATACCATTTCAAGAGCCTTATCAGCCTGCTCATCACTTGCAAATCCACTTATAACAGCCCAGCTCTGTGGGTTGAGCCACATATTTGCCTCAAGATCATCACGCTTTCCGATAACCTGTCCATCCCCTGTAAATCCACGGATAAATCTGTCCTCGTTCCAGCAAAGCTCCTGAATGATCTTTCCGAGTTTTTCCTGGCTCTCATCAAGATATGCGATATATTCATCATCTTTCTTATAGGCCGCAAACTCTTTTAATATAGTCATTGCATAGTAGAACTGAAGTGCTACGAAGGTTGACTCTCCATCTGCACCAAGTCTCAGGCAGTCATTCCAGTCTGCGTAAAGTCCTGCAGGCATTCCATGTTTTCCGAGGTGGTTCATCGAAAAATCAATTGCTCTCTTTAAATGCTCGTAAACCGTTCCCTCATCCTTGTTGGCGAATGGAATGACCTCATCTATAAATGCTACATTTCCTGTCTCTGATACATATTTGTATACAGTTGGGAAAAGCCATAATGCATCATCAGCTCTGTAAGCCGGATGTCCTGTCTCCTGTACATAGGAAGCGTCGTCAGGAGTATCCTCATGTCCCGGATTGTGTGTAAACTTGACAAGCGGAAGTCCTCCACCGTTATCAACCTGTGCTGAGAGCATGAATCTGATCTTTTCAACAGCCATCTCAGGTGCAAGGTGTATAACACCCTGAATATCCTGGACTGTATCACGGTATCCGTATCCGTTTCTGAGTCCACAGTATGTAAATGATGCAGCCCTTGACCAGATAAATGTCATGAAACAGTTATATGCATTCCATGTATTGATCATTGTGTTGAACTCATCACTTGGTGTATTAATCTGGAAATGTGATAACTGTCCATGCCAGTATGCGATAAGCTCCTCAAGTTCTTTGTCGCAGACAGCTTTTGTATCCGTGTAAGAAGCAACAATCTCTCCTGCTGTCTCATTATCTATCATTCCAACTAAGAATGCTATTGTCTTTGTCTCGCCCGGTGCCAGCTCCAATACTGTTGTGAGTGCTCCACAGCTATTCTCGTTGTAGTTGCCGTGGTTGTTAAGCTTTCCGCTCTCTACTCCGACAGGATTGCCATATCTGTGATATTCTCCGAGAAATTCTCCCCTGTCACCGCACCAGCTGTCAACAGGTGCTCCTGCTAGTCCGATAAATCTGTTTACAACATCCTTGTTGTCAATTTCCTTGCCATCCTCGATGCGGTCAAGATTGGCATGGATCATCTGACGCACTCTGTTCTCCACAAATACTGTCTTTGTAATATACTGTGAATACTGCAGATTCACCTGATCCTGCTCATAGTTGCTGTTGTTTGTAAACTCAGCGTAGCCTGTAATATTAAGGCTTCTTGCCTTATCAGAATTATTTGTCACGCTCAAATTCCACACTTCGTATGTCTTGTTCAGCGGAACGTAATATCTTACTTCTGAATGAATACCGCTGTAATCAGCCATCATCTTTGTGTATGCTGTTCCATGATGACACTCACTCTTGTATTCATTCAAATCCTTTCCTACAGGCTGCCACGAAGCTGACCAGTAATCCTTGCTGCCGTTGTCTCTGATATAAATATATCTGCCAGGCTCATCGAACTGATTAAACACATATCTCAAAAGTCTTCCGTTTGCACCTGACTTTGCAAAGCTGTATCCACCTGCATTATTGGAAACAATTGCTCCATACTCCGGCGATCCAAGATAGTTTACCCATGGTGCCGGTGTGTCAGGTCTTGTAATAACATATTCTTTTTTTGATTCATCAAAATATCCGTATTTCATATTCATTACTCCATTCTCTACTTAATTATGTGATCTACGGTTATAACTGCCTCCAACGTATATTCAGCAGTGATCCATTTTCGTAATATAATATACATTTTTGCAGCAGTGTATTATACAAAATTATTTCTTAAAATATCAGATTCATGACATAACTAAACTTATCTCACAATATAAATGTAACTTCCTTTACCGGGACGTTTAACATCTTCATCGTAGCTATCCTTCCGGTATACACGGACATAATCGATCACATATGGATTATTCTCAAAACTTGTCTCATCGTTTGGATTTCCAACCCAGCTTCCACCAACAGCAAGATTTAAGATAATGTAAATGAAGGAAGAAGGTATCCATGTCCCTTTGGAACCTTTGCACGGCATTCAAATCGTCCATATATGAAGGTCTGCTTATTCTGTGTTGAAACTCTTCCTGATGTATAGGAAACTGCTTTCTTTTGTTGAGCCGGTATCACCATTAAACTCATCGCTCCACACCTTTTTGTAGCCATCATAGCTTAGTTCGCCTGTCTGCTGCGCCGCATCCAACGCTCCCTCTGCAAACGTCTGTGACGGCATGGCTGATAATACTCTTTTTTTCATAAGGTACCCCTTTCATTTATAGTTATTTGCTATCTCGCATCATGTTACTGTCCACACCTTTCAGCGTAACACGTAACCACAGCATTACTATAACGATTAAGTACCCTTAAAATATACAAAAAAAAGCACAAAAACATCAAATTCATGACATTTTAATTTTCCTGTAATTTCCGCAATTCCCTCGGTGTCATGCCAAACTGCGCCTTAAACATCCGGCTGAACACCTTATAATTCGTAAATCCATTGTGCTCCAGTATGTCCGTGATGGAATCCTCAGTTGCCAGAAGCTCCTCATGTATGTGATTGATTCTTACCTGATTGACATACTCGAGAAATGTAACTCCCATGCATTTTTTGAACATACGGCAGAAATAATCCTGATTGAGTGAGGCTATGTCTGCCGCCTCCTTTAATGCTATTGGCTCCTGATAGTTTTTCGCCACATATCTAAGGACATCCTTAAGACGCGCTATCTGTCTGGATTCTTTTCCAGCATTCATCTCTTTGTACGAATAATTTGTAAACAAAATATATAAGAATTCGTTCACTTTTGCCATAAGCCGAAGCTCATAGCCCTTGCCCTTTTTCCGGTATATATGTGCTATCGACTTAAGAAGAGACTTCATCTGCTCATATTTTCTGCTGCCATGCTCGGTCTCATAGCACTCTCTAAACCTTATATGTCCGTAATCGTCTATGTAGCTATCCAGATATGCATACGGTATCTGCACCAGAAGCACCCTGACTCTTTCATAGCTTTGCGTGCCATGTATCTTATTTGAGTTTATGACAAAAAATTCATTTTCTTTCAATGTATATTCATTTTCACCGCAGACAACCTGCAGTGAGCCGGAAACTACATAGATTATCTCTATATGGTCATGCCAGTGCCTCGGTGAAAACTGCCTGTAATCCTCATATCTGTCGCAGTAGATCGGAAGATGTGGTATTGATCTGACGTTTTCGTGTGTGTATTGCTGCATAATTTTCTCCCTGACTTACTAAATCAAACTTCGTATTTAATGCTATATTAGCCTGAGCCTATCCAATTATTCCGAAGAAAACAATATTCATAGTTTGAAATTCTACCTTCAAAATATACTCCTCTCACGCAAAAAGTCAATATCGACCTAAAATAATGTCATTATCACAATTGTATATATCGCTTTTATAATTTACAATCATCTTGTACGAAAAGAACAAGCTCCCTACATATTAATGTATGGGAAGCTCATTAAATAATAAAAATATAAGAAAGGTAATCTGCTATGAACAAATGGTCACGATTCAAATTCACTCCTAATCTTCCACTTGGGGCAAATGGTGAAAGAGTTACAGGAAGCAAGGCTCACATAGAGCTTTCAAAGGAAGCTGCCAAGGAAGGCATGGTACTTCTCAAAAACGAAAACAACGTACTCCCTCTTGCAGCGGGTTCTAAGGTAGCCCTGTTTGGAAAGGGTACTTTCGACTATGTAAAGGGCGGTGGCGGAAGCGGTGATGTAACCGTTGCATATATCCGCAATCTCTACGAAGGACTTAAGCTTCAAAAAGAGAAAATAAGCATATTTGAGGAGCTGTGTGATTACTACCGCAACGACATTAAAAAGCAGTATGCAGCCGGTGCTGTACCCGGCATGACTATAGAGCCGGATGTACCGGCTGAGCTTTTAAACAGGGCACAGGCATATACCGACACTGCTATCATCTCAATCTGCCGCTACTCCGGAGAAGGCTGGGACAGAAAGAGTGTTATTGACCCAAACAACAAGGCTCTCTGGGACTACGAACGCGAGATGACCGAGAAGTCGGCAGAGCTTTTTAAGGATGGTGATTTCTGTCTCTCCGTAAAAGAAAAGGAGATGATTGACACTGTAAAAGCCAGTTTCAAAAATGTAATCGTGATTTTAAATGTCGGCGGAATGGTTGATACATCTTGGTTTGCTTATGATGATCAGATTCAATCAGCACTGCTTGCCTTACAGGGTGGTATTGAAGGCGGGCTTGCTGCCGCTGAGCTTCTCGTAGGAGATGGCAATCCTTCCGGAAAAACTGTCGATACATTTGCCAAATCACTCGACGACTATCCGTCTACTTACAATTTCCACGAGTCAAGAGACTATGTGGACTATACCGATGATATATATGTCGGATACCGCTATTTCGAGACAATTCCGGGAGCTGCCGAGAAGGTTGTATACCCATTTGGCTATGGACTCTCATACACCACATTTGATGTGGAGACTGTTTCTGCCGGCGTTGTGAATTCCAACTGTACGTCTGAGGCCAATAAGCTTTATGCAAAAGTCCGTGTGACAAATACAGGTAAATTCTCCGGAAAAGAGGTTGTTCAGGTATACATTGCTAAACCACAAGGAAAGCTTGGCAAGCCTGCAAAGGAGCTCGCAGCCTTTGAAAAGACAAGAGAACTGCAGCCGGGTGAATCACAGCTTATGATCCTCACATGGGAAATAAACGATATGGCGTCATATGATGACCTTGGAAAGGTTAAAAAATCTGCATATGTACTTGAAGCCGGTTCATATGATATATACGTTGGAACGAGCGTCCGTGACGTGACAAAAGCTGATTACTCATATATATTAAATCATGATGTAATTACCGAGCAGCTTTCAGCAAAGCTGGTTCCTACAAGTCTGCCAAAGAGAATGCTCGCTGACGGAAGCTATGAAGCTCTGCCTCAAAGTGAGCCTGTTGACACCGACTACTCAGCTATTGGCAACATTGACCGTTCCCTGACAGAGGGTGTTGCTCCAGGTCAGAGAGCCATCCCATACTTCCGCTTTGCCGATGGCATGGCTAAAAACGGCAGTCACGACATCATGGATGTTGTGGAAGGACGTATCACGCTTGATGAATTTGTATCAGAGCTTTCCATCGATGATCTCATTCATCTGCTCGGTGGACAGCCAAACACAGGTGTTGCAAATACCTTCGGTATCGGAAATATGCCTGAATACGGTATTCCTTCTGTCATGACAGCAGATGGTCCTGCAGGAGTGCGCATAGCACCTGAGGTCGGTATATGCACCACTGCGTTTCCATGCTCCACACTGCTCGCATGCACATGGAACCCGGATATTTTAGAGGCTGTAGGTCGCGCCGGCGGTGAAGAATTAAAGGAAAACAACCTTGCACTGTGGCTCACCCCTGCCATCTGTATTCACAGAAGTCCTCTCTGCGGACGTAACTTCGAGTACTACTCAGAGGATCCATTCGTCACAGGAAAGCTCGCAGGTGCCATGGTACGCGGAATCCAGTCAAACAATGTCGGTGCCACAGTCAAGCACTTTGCCTTGAACAACAAGGAAACCAACCGCAAAAACAGCGATTCACGCGTTTCAGAAAGAGCTGCCAGAGAAATCTATCTGAAGGCATTTGAGATGATTGTAAAGGATGAAAATCCATGGGCTATTATGTCCTCTTACAATATGATAAACGGCTACAGAGCCTCTGAAAGCGAGGATCTTTTGACAGGAATACTGCGTGATGAATGGGGCTATGAAGGAATGGTCACAAGCGACTGGTGGACCTGTGGCGAGCATTACAAGGAGACAAAAGCCGGAAATGACCTTAAGATGGGAAATGGATATCCTGATCGTGTAAAGAAGGCTTATGATAAGGGTGCCATCTCTCGTAGTGAGATGGAGACCTCTGTAAAGCGTATATTAGGATTAATATTAAAGCTTGATTAAATTTTACTCTGCTTTTTGTAAACCTACCCGGTTCATAATACCCGATACTTATTATACAAAAACAAAAACGGACATGCAAAACTGCCATGTCCGTTTTTGTATTTGTATATCTTCAATCATTAATTCTGTATTTTAGCATATTCCTCAATTTTACATACATGCTCTTTTGTTTTTTCATCATAGTTGATTGCCACAAGCAGGATGTTTCCCGTATATTGCAATAATGAATTCGGATACTGTCTCTCACGAATCTGCTGCATGGCTGTATCCGCATTCTTATTCCATTTCAGCTCCACAACAAGCGCCGGATAATCATTTATATACTCAGGCTTCGGAATATAAACAAAATCAGCAAAGCCACGCCCTGTCGGTAATTCCCTGACCGGCTTAAAATAATAGTTCATTGTTCCAAGGTAAGCAATGGCCAACACACTGCTAAGGGAATTCTCGTCATTATATTGAATCACCGAGGTATACTCCATATGAATCTGCTCAATTTTTGCTGCCACAGTATTTACATCTTTGTTTATTGTTGCATTAAACAAATCTATTGACTGTCTCTCAAACTGCATGATTTCATCCCATTTGTTTTCCTCAACCGCATCCATAAGCTCATTGCGAAGCTCTTCATTCGGAATATATGCCATCTGATTTTTCTGATTAAAAGCCAGATATCCAAGATGTATAAGCAATGTCAGCACATCATCTTTGTTTTTAAATGATACCATATCATTCTGAAACGTGGTTGTTCTAACTTTTATCTCATTTCCTGAAATCATTGAAATAATAGCGGCTCTTAATCCATCAAAATCCATGTCAATAAGCGGAATCAGAGATTCATATGTGCCGGTCTGTGACCAATAGCTTTGGAAGCTGCCTCTCATCATCACGCTCACTACCGCTTTTGGATTATACACATGTTTACCCGAAAGCATATAGCCATCATACCAGTTTTTTACTGCTTCATAATCCCTGTCATACTTTTTGCATAACTGCTTAACCTCATCATCTGTAAAGCCAATATATGATGCAAGCGCTCCTGCATCAAGCATTGTGAACTCTTCAAAATTGTTAAGTGCAGACTGAGTTTTTAGCTTTTTAATAGGAAGTATGCCGGTAAGATAAGCTAACGCAATATACTTTGTCGGCTCTGTCCCTTTAAACATTCCTCTGAGGAAATTAATATATTCCTCCTGCAGTTCCTTATTATTAGCCTCATCTCTTATCAACACATCCCACTCATCTATTATGATAACAAAGGTATTTCCTGTGGCTGCGTTTATATAAGACATGGCTCCATAGGCTGTTTTAACAGTGTCCGGTATCACATCCCCATATGCTATTATAAGCTCATCAAGAATACCGTTATTGATGTATTTCACGGTGTTTTGCACTTCGCCCGCATCCATCATGCACCACTGGACATCAATATGAATAACATCATATTTATTAAGGTTTGTCTCAAAGGAATCAAGCCTGCCTACCTTTAGAGTGGAAAACATATCAAAGGAATCACATCCTCTGCTATAATAAGCAGCAAGCATATTCGCCGTGATGGACTTTCCAAAGCGCCTCGGTCTGCTATTGCATATGCATGCCATATCAGAACCTATAACCTTATTGGTGTATGCCAAAAGCATAGTTTTATCCACATATATTTCCGATTTCAATGTCTTTTGAAAAGCTTTATTTCCCGGATTTAAAAATCTTCCCATGAATTTTCCTACCTTAATGAAATAATTTAACAACCTATACTACATGTTAAGTATAGCAGTTTTTAATCAACTTCACCATATCAACTTTGAATTATATACAATTTAAACTATTACTTTCCATAAATATTGTACTCAGGCACATCCACGCCATCTGTTCCGGCATAGTATGACAGCTCCACCTCGTTGAGTCCTTTTTTCTTGTCAAGAATCACATTGTACTGGGATGAATATATAACATCTCCATTTTTATTAAATCTGTATTCAATATTCACTCCATCTTTGCCTTTTAATGCCTTTCTTGGAATCTTTGCAAGGAAGATACGCTCACTGTCGGAAATCTTCTTCACCTCGACTGCATCCACCCATTTGAAAAATACTGGTGCCGCCACTCTTGTATCATCCATGCTATAACTGTCGTAATCATAGTAGGCTGTGTCATCATCTTCTGTATCCTTTAACACATGATAGCCCATCTGTATGCTGTCCACGCCATCAAGACCGGTATCATTGTTGTTATAGCTGCCCGAATCGTAAGGCGAATATACATATAAAAGGATAAGCTGTGAGCTCTTTACCTCATCTATGCTATCTCTGAATAAATGTGCAGCCTTTATATGAGATACATTGAGCTGTCTTAAGCTGTCATTTGTCTCACCTGCCAGCTGTCTTGCATACATGGTGACCATACCCTTATTTTCCATAAAGTCTGCATCTGCCGCAAGCGCCGGGGATGCATCCGTGGAAAGTGACATCAGATATTTGTAGTCTGTATCCTCCATACATACTGTATTGTACCTTGCAACCAGATAATCAGGCCTTGCAAATGCAAGCACAAGATAACATACCCCGATTACTATTATTCCGTACCGAAATAGCGAAAAAGCAGGCTTACATATAGATAAAATCACTCCGAGCATAAACAGTGCTATCACTCCAAGTGCCCATAACACACAAAGCCTGGTGGCTGTCAGCCCGTACTCTGACACATACAGTCCCATACGATATGCGCTTGATGCAATCATGATATATGTGCACAGTGTTATTAAAATTAAAAATGCATTTAATATTTTATTTTTTCTAAACAATCCACTTCCGAGCAATACGATAATCACATTAAGTATACACACGAAAAGCAGCTGGAAAAAGCCTTCTCTCGCGTACCTGGCGTAGGTATAGCCGCTTGGAAGCTGCATAAGTCCCCCGAACAGATACACAATCTGTATAAAACAGAAAAATACATATACCACTGATATAGTTGCGGCTACAGTGATACCGATTGCAGCCGGAAATGCCGGAGTCTCAACCGGTGCATCCGATATACGCTTCTTGCTCAGATACTTTATACCGCAGTACGATGAGAAAAGCGCAAATACAAAAAGAAATACAACCTTGCTCACTGTAAAGAAATTGATATCAGCAAATATTTTCTTTATTACTGAGGCAAAAACAGCATCCGCAGAGCACAGCAGCACCACTATCAGTACAACCAGCGGAAATGCAATTGCTATTCCGATAAACACATAAAGCATTCTGTGTTTTTTCACATGCCCCTCTCCGCCAGTTGCATTTGCACTGTCACCGACCGTACTTTCACTGCCCATATTGTCACTATCCATGCGTTCATTTCTCATATAGTCAGCAATATCCATAAACGGCTCAGCTATACATCCAATCGCTCCAAACACTGCCTGAAATGCCGCAGCGATATACTTTATAAGCCCCCACTGTCTGTCATTGCAGAAATTGTGAAGCAGCATAAAAACAAGAAACACAAGAATCCAGCAAAAATTAAATCCTTGTATAATTTTATTGCCGGTCAATCCTGATGATAGGCCTGTGAGTATCATCATCACACTGTACCATATAGTGAGTGGCTTTGCCTCTATATGAAGTATCTGCATACAATACAGGCTGTATACTCCTGTGACGATTGCAAACAACGTAACCAGTATTCCACCTGTATTCTCGTACAGGAAAATGGTGTACAGCAGCGCATATATTATCGTAGGTATACATAGTCTGCCAAAGAAATCCGCATTTCTCCTGCTTTGCTCACGCCGTCTTTGCTCCGCCTCCTGCTGCATCTTCTGCAGTTCGATACCTGACATCCCCATATGTGGCTGTGAAGTCTGTGGCGTGTTCTGTGAAAACTGTTGGGGATTCATGCCCCCGATATTATTATTGTCCATAGCTACCTCCTTACTATCTATGTAGTTATTTTCTCATATTTTTTACTTACCGGCAAGCTAATTGTACTACGCTGTTTTTAGTTTTGCAATAACTTTTTATCGTATCTCGATAAATTAGTTGTAATCGTTATAAATGTCAGGTAAATGTCACATTAAAAATGAGGAAATAGTAACCTGAGACGCGTAGAAAAAGTTGTTTGAAAATGTTAAGGCTTACTGATAAAACAAAAAATCGCAGATACCATATTATGATATCTGCGACTTTACTTATCTTATTTTCTCCTAAAGACACTCCAATGGATATTGACTTAATGCAGTCATAGAGTTTTATTTTAAACTACTGCTGCACATTAAACGCTTTAATTCCCGGATAAACTGCGCTCTTTCCCAGCTCCTCTTCAATTCTTAAAAGCTGGTTATACTTTGCAACACGCTCTGAGCGCGAAGGTGCACCTGTCTTTATCTGGCATGTGTTGAGTGCCACCGCAAGGTCTGCAATTGTTGTGTCGGCAGTCTCACCTGAGCGGTGTGAGCTGATTGCTGTATAGCCTGCCTTGTGTGCCATCTTGATAGCCTCAAGAGTCTCTGATACTGAACCGATCTGGTTTAATTTAATCAGGATTGCATTTCCTGCTCCAAGGCTTATTCCCTTTGCAAGTCTCTCAGTGTTTGTTACGAACAGGTCATCTCCTACAAGCTGTACCCTATCGCCCAGACGCGCAGTAAGCTTCTGCCAGCCTTCCCAGTCCTCCTCATCAAGACCATCCTCGATTGATATAATAGGATATTTGTCACAGAGCTTTGCCCAGTGCTCTATAAGCTCCTCTGAGGTATACTCTGTGCCGGCCTTTGGCAGCTTGTAAAAGCCCTTGCCCTTTTCACTCTTCCACTCTGATGATGCGGCATCCATGGCAATCTTGAAATCCTTGCCCGGCTCATAGCCTGCCTTCTTTACAGCTTCAAGAATTGTCTCGATAGCTTCCTCGTCAGATTTGAGTGCCGGTGCAAATCCACCCTCGTCACCGACTGACGTGGCAAGACCGCGCTCCTTTAATATGGCTGCAAGTGCATGAAATACCTCCGCACACCATCTGAGACACTCCTTGAAGGAAGGCGCACCTACCGGCATAATCATAAACTCCTGCACGTCAAGTCCTGATGAGAGTGCATGACATCCACCGTTTACAATGTTCATCATAGGTACAGGAAGTCTGTTTCCCGAGATACCACCTAAAAATCTATAGAGAGGAATATCAAGTGATACAGCTGCCGCCCTCGCACACGCAATTGATACAGCAAGAATGGCATTGGCTCCAAGCTTAGACTTGTCCTTTGTGCCATCTGCCTCTATCATAGCCGCATCTATTGCATAGATATCACTTGCGTCCATACCTGTCAATGTGTCGTTGATTACAGTATTTATATTTTCTACTGCCCCGGTAACACCCTTGCCCAGATATCTGCTCTTGTCTCCGTCACGAAGCTCAAGTGCCTCGAACTCTCCTGTTGAAGCTCCTGATGGTGCTGTGCCTCTTGCAACAGTTCCGTCAACCAGATAAACCTCTGCCTCAACTGTAGGATTTCCTCTGGAATCAAGTATTTCTCTACCCACTACCTTTTCGATTTCTAAATAATTCATTATGAACCTCCTTATGTTTTTCTGATTCAATTTTATCCTACAATACAGTTTCTCTATGTCATGATTGTAGGATTGAATGCAAGCATGCATCGATGATACCTTTTGACCCTTTAATCATAAAAATACATATGTGAAAGCCTGCCGCATATGCATATATTTATAAATAAAGAAAAATGCTACACAGTTAGTTTAATCTAACTAATGTAGCATTTCAATAGTTCATAATGATAATATTTCCCAATTATAGAAATATTATGTTCTAACATATCATTTTAAATCTATACATTCTCAATCATTGCTTATATATATTACCTCTTTAACAGCAACTATCTCTCTGCCTCAATCTCACGCGCAACATACACGCCGCTTGCCGACGCATGTGAAAGTGAATGTGTCACACCGCTTCCGTCTCCGATGATGTAAAGTCCCTTATATTTGCTCTCAAGCTTATCGTTAAGCTCTACCTCCATGTTGTAGAACTTGACCTCTACGCCGTAAAGCAAGGTATCGTCATTTGCAGTTCCCGGTGCTATCTTGTCGAGCGCGTAAATCATCTCAATGATTCCGTCCAGGATTCTCTTTGGAAGCACCAGGCTTAAGTCTCCCGGTGTAGCTGAAAGTGTAGGAGTAACGAGTCCTTCCTCAATACGCTTCTCATTGCTTCGACGCCCTCTCACAAGATCACCAAAACGCTGTACAATTACACCGCCACCAAGCATATTTGAAAGGCGCGCGATGCTCTCACCATATCCGTTGCTATCCTTGAACGGCTCTGAAAAATGCTTCGCAACAAGAAGAGCAAAGTTCGTGTTTTCAGTCTGCTTGTCTGCTCCCTCGTAGCTGTGTCCGTTTACTGTTACTATGCCGTTTGTATTTTCATTTACCACGATGCCATGCGGATTCATGCAGAATGTACGCACATTATCCTCAAAAAGCTGCGTTCTGTATACAATCTTGCTCTCATACAGCTCATCTGTCAGATGTGAGAAAATCAGGGCCGGAAGCTCAACACGCACACCGATATCCACACGGTTTGACTTGGTTGGGATATCAAGGTCATTGCAGACCTTCTCCATCCACTTGCTTCCGCTTCTTCCAACTGAGATGATACAGTATCTGCTCTCATATGTGCTATCCGCTGTTTTTACTGCATATCCGGATACATTGTCTGTGTGAGCCTCTTGTAAACTGCAAGCATCAGCACCTGCCTTATTCTCATCATACAGCACCTCTACCGACTCAACAGGTGTATCAAAATAAAAATCCACCTTATCCTTCAGATGTGCATACATATTTTCCAGAACAACATAGTTTATGTCAGTTCCGAGATGTCTGACCGATGCATCCAAAAGCTTGAGCTTGTTCTGCATGCAGACCTTTTTGAGCTTTGTGCCGGCTGTAGAATAAAGCTTTGTGCCCTCACCGCCGTACTTCATATTAATCTCGTCAACATATTCCATCAGATTAATGGCCGGCTGCTTGCCGATATGCTCGTACAATGTACCGCCAAAATCATTTGTGATATTATATTTTCCGTCTGAAAAAGCACCTGCTCCACCAAAACCGCTCATAATAGAACAGCTCTTGCAGGAAATACAGCTCTTTATTTTCTTTCCGTCGATAGGACATTTTCTCTTAGCAAGCTCATGTCCTGCCTCAAAAACCGCTATTTTGCAGTCAGGATTCTTCTCGATAAGCTCATATGCTCCGAAGATACCTCCCGGTCCCGCTCCAATGATTATCACATCATAATTATTCATCTGTCAATTGCCTCCCATAATACGTTGCTGTTTGTACGCCCAATGTGGCGCACGCCAATCATTTATGATACTATATTTTCTCCATTATCGCAAGAGCAATCTCTATATTCCAGCAAATCTCCCGGCTGACAGTCAAGTGCTTCACATAGCTTTGCAAGCGTGGATACCTTAATTGCCTTTGCCTTGCCGTTTTTTAAAATTGATATATTTGCCATGGTGATTCCCACACGCTGCGACAGCTCCGTAACGCTCATCTTTCTCTTTGCAAGCATTACGTCTATGTTAAAAATAATCTCGCCTTCCATGTATCTCTCCCGCTCAAATAAAACTGTAGCGCACACGCTATATTGTCAAATCACTCTGCTCCTGCAGATCTGCGGCCTTTACCACAAGATGTGACAAAACCGCCGCCACGACCGATGCCACAACACAGGCAAACACTATGAACACAAGTGCCAGTATCACCCCCGGATGATTCACATATATCCTCCACATGCAGACATTCACAACAAAAAAATACAATGCATCAAACAGAATTATTTTCGATGCCAGCTTTATATGTCTTGCATTCTCTAGGGAAAACGACCTGTCTTTTCCGATATTTACAGCTACTCTCCAGCCCAGATACAATATAACATAGCACGGAATTGCACTGATGATAAACAGAACAAGCCATGGTATATACATATCAGAAATCTGAGGATCAGACGCAATAAGCACATGCCCTATCCATGGTATGGCAACCGCACAGACCACTAATCCGCAAAGTGCTACCGCTATTATTACTATCTTTAACCATTTTTCAAGTTCTTTTTGTCTCATTTATTCACCTTGCTTCTCATTGAGAAGTCCATACTCTGCAAGAAGCTTTTTTTGATACTCCTTATCCTTTGAAGCTTTCTGTAATTCATCATATTTGCCCTCAGACAATAAAATCTGATTTAGCTGGTTAATCAATTCTATTCCTTGTTCTAATCCTTGTTCTAAGCCTTGCTTTATTCCTTGTTCTAAGCCTTCCTCGATAGCATCAGCTCTTTCAAGCTCAAGCTGCCTGTCAAATTCATAAT
>OBKN01000353.1_pt1 | contig 22903 bp, 19 predicted proteins | sample 1519931 | NCBI WGS metagenome assembly OBKN01 (sample SAMN04209254, study PRJEB22552) | human gut metagenome | biome: gut; material: feces | host: Homo sapiens | place: USA: Oklahoma
GCCTTCAATGTGATTCTCATTACTTGACTTGCCATAAAAAAAGTCGCCTCCTTTTCGTACTTTTCACATCAGTACGACAAGCGGTGACTGTACACTCTCCCGTGTGTGTCGTGAGAAACTCACACGTTGTTTCATACTCCTACCCTGGTTATCCCATTGGGGCAAATAGTAATCAGTTTTTGATTCGTACAGTGACTTGTCGCCAGTTTCCTAACTTGACATTCGCTCCACGGAAAACCTGCACCAGCTTATTCATTTGCCGGGCAGCAACCTCGCGCTTCATTGCTATCATGTCACAGCTCTCTTAGTATATCCGAGAGAGTGCAAAATTGCAAGTACTTTTTTTGTTTTTTTTCAAGTACAATCTTTTTCTTCTTTATTCTTGTGTTTTCTCATGTATATATATTTGATTATTGATCGATTCACTTCCTATTATATATAGAAGAAACTCGTTTTATATCATTATTGTTTCCCCCTTTTATTCAATACATGATGTGTTTAAACTGAACCCCATTTAATATTCTCATAATTCTCATAATTTTTTCTTCTCAAATACTTGACATCACTCTGTGCGAATGATATTATTATTTCGACTTGTAAGACCAAAGGCGGTTTTCCTATTTACCGAGGAGAAACTGTCTTTTTTTATTCGTTTTTACAGGTCAGATACTTCAGTTATCATGCAGTACGCTAACGCCGGATGTTTTCCCCAAGAATATCCCTGCCGCAGCAGTACCGTCAGCGCACAGCCTCTTTGTAGGAATTCCCCAGTTTCGTGTGCAGATGTTTCTGTCTGGTAACTAAAGGATCCTCTCAATTACATACCATAGAAATGACGCCGCCTGCTGGAGTTGCAGATCCAGCAAAGCGGCGTCATTTCCGTTATAATGCATTCTTGTTACTGTTCACACGATGTGCGACCAGCAACGCATTCTTTACTTTTATAAGAGTTTTTCTATCTCCGGAAATGGACTCAGACTCCTTTTCAATATTCCATGAATATATGCGATCACCATTCCATAGTTTGCAATCGGAATTCCCTGATCCTGTGCGCAACTGATCCTGTATTTCATTTCGCGTTCATTCAGCATACACCCTCCACAATGAATGATCATTTTATATGAACCAAGGTCATCTGGGAATTCTGTTCCTGAAGAAGTCTCTATTATAAGTTCTTTCCCTGTATACTCTTTCAGCCAGCGTGGAATCTTCACTGTACCAATATCATCACACTGTCTGTGATGTGTGCACCCTTCACTGATCAGCACTTTATCACCGTCTTCCAGAATATCCAGTGCCTTTACTCCGTGTACCATTGTTTCCAGATTTCCTTTATATCTTGCAAATAGAATCGAAAAGGAAGTTAATAAGATATCCTTTGGTGTATCTTTTGACACTCTACCAAACACCTGACTGTCTGTAATAACCATCTTCGGCTTTCTTCCAAGTGAAGCTAATGTTCCTGCAAGTTCTGTTTCTTTTACAACAATAGCAGATGCATCTGCATCCAAAATGTCACGAATCGTCTGCTGCTGTGGTAAAATCAGGCGTCCCTTTGGTGCCGCACTGTCAATCGGCACAACAAGCACTACAAAATCGGATGGTTCAAGAAGATCTCCAACAATCTTTCGTTCTTCCTCTTCCTTTCCTTTCAATGCTCCAAGTTCTTCCTTCAGCTCATAAATTCCGCTTTTATCCGCTGCACTTACAAGAAGAATCTTCTCTTTCTCTGTTTTCAAATAACTTGCGGTATTTTCCTGTACCCGCAATCTCTCATCTTCTTGTGTAAACCGTTCACATTTATTCAGTACTATTATATAAGGTATGTTCTTTTTCTGAATCCGCTCTGTTATCTTGAGATCTTCTTCACTGACGCCACACGTTCCATCAATCACAACAACAGCAATGTCTGTCTTATTCAACACCTGATAACTCTTCTTCACACGAAGTTCACCCAGTTCACCTTCATCATCAATTCCAGGAGTATCCATCATCACAACAGGACCCAACGGAAGAAGTTCCATTGTCTTATAAACCGGATCCGTTGTTGTTCCTTTCACATCAGAAACTACCGCAAGATCCTGTCCTGTTACCGCATTCATCACGCTTGATTTTCCCGCATTCCGCTTACCAAAAAAGCCGATGTGCACTCGTTCGGACACCGGCGTCTGATTCATACCCATATTCTTTTTCCTTTCTTTTGGCGGAGACATGTGGGAATCGAACCCACCCGGGACGTACCACGCCCCACACTGGTTTTGAAGACCAGGAAGCACACCAGTTACTCTTCTGCCTCCATAATACTTAGACAATTCATCATTGATCTATTTATTAAGAAACGGAGCAAACGCCAGCTGATATCTGGTCATCCGCTCCGCCATCTGATTCTATCCTAACAGAATCTTTCTTTCCTGTAAATCACAATTGCTTACATCAGTTCCTCTGCCATCTTCTCGATGTCCGCTTTATTCTGCTCATCCATAGAAGACATAATCTTTACTGAAGTCTCAAGCCATGTGATATTCTTGCTCTTCTCAAACATGCCTCTCATCACTTTACCAGCCATAGAAGCCCATGATCCGTTCTCAATCAGACCAATTGTCTTATTCTGATAGTTACGCTCTGTCAAGTGCTCGATAAATGTCTTCATGAACGGGAATACATCTCCGTTATAAGTTGTTGAAGCAAGAACGATCTTACCGTAACGGAACGCATCTTCTACAGCCTCTGCCATATCCTCGCGGGCAAGGTCTGTTACTACGACCTTAGGGCATCCTTTTTCTTTCAGCTTCTCAGCAAGAAGTTCAACTGCCTTCTTTGTATTTCCATAAACAGATGTGTACGCGATCATAACACCTTCAGATTCTGTTCCATAAGAAGACCATGTATTATACTGTCCAATGTAGTGCTCCAGATTCTCTGTAAGAACCGGTCCATGCAGCGGGCAGATTGTCTGAATATCCAGTGTTGCTGCAACCTTCAAAAGATTCTGAACCTGTGCTCCGTATTTTCCAACAATTCCGATATAATAACGGCGTGCTTCGCAATCCCAGTCTTCCTCTACATCAAGCGCTCCGAACTTACCGAATCCATCCGCAGAGAAAAGAACCTTATCCTTGCTATCGTATGTTACCATTACCTCCGGCCAATGTACCATCGGTGCAAATACAAATGTAAGCTCATGTTTTCCAAGTGTCAGTGTATCTTTATTCTTCACTTCCAGCTTGTTCTCGTCTGCAAGTTTCAGGTCACGGAAGAAGTTTCCGATCATTGTAAATGTCTTTGCATTTCCAACCACCTTTATATTCGGATATACTTCCAGAAATTTCTGAATATTTGCTGAATGATCCAGCTCCATGTGCTGAATAATCAGGTAATCAGGTGTTGCTCCATTCAATACATCTGCAATATTCTTCAGCCACTCATCGCCAAAAGCTGCATCCACTGTATCCATAACCGCAATTTTCTCATCATTGATCACATAGGAATTGTAAGCCATGCCATTCGGCACGATATACTGACCCTCGAATAAATCAATGTTGTGATCATTTACACCTACATATAAAATGTCATCTGTAATTCTCATATTATGCTCCTTCTCTGCCGAACTATCAGCAGTCTTTTCATTACCGCTCCCACGAATCTGTGAGCAGCACTTTTTTCATTACTGTACACTCCCGTGTAAACAGTAACCTTTTTTCTTTTATTACTGAATAGAGTATAGCGCAAACCGCCCTCAGAATCAACGTTCATTCTCATATTCTCGTTTCTTTTTTGGAAACATGATTACTTTTCACTTCCATATCTATCGCTCCACTGTTCAACACAGATTATGCGCATTTTGCCTTGAATCCAAAGATTAGACCATGCATTCATGAAGTTCTTCTCTCTCAATCCCCTTTTCCTGCATTACATGCTTGATCTGTTCTACCGCCTCAAGCGGTGCTGCCCAGGCAAGTCCACAACCGGCCGAGATTACTCTAGGCACCGGAATCAGTCTGCCCGGTACCTCCTCTGCCTTGCACGCTTTTTCCATCGCCATCGCATCCGCAGTTGTGTGAAATGTCACCACAAGTTTTAATTCTTTCTTTCTCATTTATGAGATCTCCTGTTTTCCTCTTATCTTTCTTAAAAAATCACAGATTGCCCAGGCAATACTCATACCTGCCGCAATCCCCAATGCATATAAAAATGTATCTCGTCCATAATTCCATGCCTGATGTAAATTTCCTTCAACAACACTTCTCATACAATAATAAAGCGTGCTTCCTGGAATCAGTGGAATCACCGATGTTACAAAAAATGAAGTCGAAGTACTCCTGCAACTACGCGCAAGTATCTCCGCATATAAGTCGATTCCAAAAGCTGCTGCCAATGTCGGGAAGAACACACCTCCCCAGAATCCTCTGCAGATGATAAATAACAGCCAGCCCAGAAAACCGCCAAGTGCCGCCAATGGAAGGTGTTTCTTCTTCATATGAAACAATATGCCAAATGCAACCGAACCTGCTGCACCTGTAAATAATTGAACAATATACGTCATCAACCAATCCTCCCAATCAGAAATATTGCTCCGATAAATCCAAGTGCAAGCACTGCTGCAAGAAGCATTGCCTCTATAAAACGCATAACCCCAGATATCGTATCTCCAATCAATATATCACGAATTGCATTGGTTGCCATCAATCCCGGGATCAATAACATAATATCACCAATCATAATCTTATCCACGTGCAGAGCCGGAAAAAGCCTCGCCATAACACAAATAAAACATCCCGTAAGAAATGATGCCACAAATTGAAACGTCACTTCATTCATGCAATACTTTCTTATATGTCTCTGTGCCCCCCAGATTAAGATGCCTGCTAATCCGGCCAGTAATGCATCCCAAAGATTTCCTCCATAGAAAAGCGCAAAACTAAAAGCTGCCAGAATACTCCCTGCGAGTTTTCCTGTCTGTGTCGGAACAACTTTGTCAATCTGATTGAAGACTTCCCTGAGTTCTTCAGGAGACATAGGATTCTGGCAAAACTGTCTGCTCAGATTGTTCAATTTCTCCAGCTTCTCGAAATCATTTCCTCCGGTCTTTCGGATTCTCCTTGTCTGAGTTCGTACATTTTCTTCTGGAAATTCCATTGTAATAACAATACTCGATGTGATCACGAACACATTCATCTGTGTTGCACCGCATGCATATCCCATACGGTTCAATGTATCTTCTACACGAAATATCTCCGCCCCGCTTGAAAGCAGCGCATCTCCGATATCAAGAAATACATGCAGATATTTTGTTGAAATATACATGCTGTTATCCTCACACTTTCCTTTTTCTCAACTCTCTTATTATAACCGAAACCAGACAAATAGAAAACATTTTTCATTACTAAAATGCTCCCTTTACCAAATTCACATTCAGTAAAGGGAGCAGGGCTTTTTACTATTTCATTTTACTCGATCACAACAGCAAATCCATCTTCGATTTCTTCTACTGTTGTTTTCTTTCCGTGATCCTTTGCAAATTTCTCCACATTTGTTTTCTGATGTGGTTCTGTCACAAGAACCTTTACCGGACTACTGTCACTTTTAATCGCTTCTGCTGTCAGCATCAATGGTTCTGGACAAGATAATCCTCTTGCATCTACTTCTCTCATAACTATTTTCTCCTTATTTTGCTTCGCTTCTCTTGTTTGTAAATGCGATTACAAAACATACAATAATACAAATAATTGCTGCGATCTTACCTGCTGGCGGAACAGCTCCGGCTACGATCTCACCTGTCTCAGCATTCAGTGCTGTTCCACTTGCTGCCAGACCGAGGTTGTGTGCAAGTGCTCCACCTGCGAACATACCGATCACTGTTACACCTGCATCAGATGAACCCTGACCTGCAAGTACAAGCTGACGCAGCGGGCATCCTCCTGCGAGAACTGCTGCAAATCCTACTGCATACATTCCAAGAATACTCCACAGGTGCTGGGAGTGAGCAATCACTCCAGGTGTATTGAATGCAAGAACAAAATGTCCTGTTGCAACATTGTATACAAGCATAACTGCGAAGAATCCTACAATGATTGTGATCAGGTCAAAGTTCTTCATAAGAATGATATCACGGATACTTCCTGCGAAACACATTCTTGATTTCTGAGCAAATGCTCCAAAGAGAAGTCCACCGATCAGAGAAATAATGATTGGTGCATGCATACTTCCCGGACCTGCTGTACTACTCTTTAAAAGATTTGTTCCAAGTGCAAGTACAAGTACTCCGATCATAAGAAGTGGAAGTACACTTCCGCTCACTTTATTTGTCACATGTGCACGTCCAAGGCTGAAACCTTTCTTCAGTGCAAACACGCCTGTAGCAACACCAAGAGCAAATCCGATCAGTGCTACCCATGCATTCAGATCTCCGGCTGACATACGTATCACCATACGAAGCGGACATCCAAGGAATACAAGTGCTCCGATCACAAGAATCATTCCGAGTACAAAACGTACGATTGTGGAAGATCCTGCTGTTGCACGATATTCTTTTGTCGCAATTGAAATAATAAATGCACCGAGGACGATTCCGATGATTTCCGGTCTTGCATACTGTACCGGTTCTGCGGAATGAAGTCCAAGTGCTCCTGCTGTATCACGTACAAAACACGCAATACAGATTGCCATGTTCGCTGGGTTACCAAAATAAGCAAGTGTTGCTGCCACCAGACCCATTACAACACCGGCGATTCCCAGTTTCTTCTTTGAATCAAACAAATTCATTTCCTTTTCCTCTCTTTCTCTACAACTCTTTTATTGCACGAATTGCAAAATCGACCTCTTCTTCTGTATTGTAATGAGAAAAACTGAATCGGACAGCTCCCTGTTCTACTGTACCGAGTGCTTTGTGCATCAGTGGTGCACAATGTGCTCCCGGTCTGGTCGCAATCCCATAAACTTCATTTAATTCATCACTGACTTCAGAAGAGTCATAATCTCCCAGATTGAAAGTCACGATCGGAGCTCTTTCCTCTGCTGTAAAATCTCCATAGACCTTCACATCCGGGATCTGAGAAATCCCATCATAAAACCTGCGCATCAGATGAAGTTCTTTCTCACGGATCACATCAATTCCTGTACGGTTCAGATAATCAATCGCTGCGCCAAGTCCTGCAATCCCATGCCCATTAAGAGTTCCGGCCTCAAGTGCCGTCGGCATCTGGGACGGATGATGCATGTTATAAGTATCCACGCCACTTCCTCCACACAGAAGCGGACGAATTTCCACACCTTCCCTAACATAAAGCCCTCCGGTTCCCTGCGGTCCAAGCAGACCTTTATGTCCTGTGAAGCACAATACATCAACCCCAAGTTCCTGCACATCAATTGGATAAACACCTGCTGTCTGAGAAGCATCCACAACAAACAAAATATGCTTTTTCGATGCAATCTGTCCTACCCGTTTCAGATTGATCATATTTCCTGTCAGATTCGAAGCATGCGTACACACAATTGCTTTTGTCTTTTCCCGCACTGCATTCTCCATCTCTTCATATGACAGATTTCCCTTTTCGTCACAGTTTAGAATTGTAAGCTCTACTCCCTGTTCCTGACACCAATACAGCGGACGCAATACTGAATTATGTTCCAGCACTGTTGTGATTACATGATCGCCCGGTTGAAATAAACCTTTTAATGCAATATTAAGACTCTCTGTAGAATTTGCAGTAAATGCAATTCTTGTCGGACTTTCTGCATTGAAAAAATCTGCAAGCTTTTCCCTTACTGCATAGATACTTCTCGAAGCATCGAGTGCAGCTTCTGTTCCGCCTCTCCCTGCATTTCCCATATGCTCGAGAGCATAGAGAATCGCCTCTTTTACTTCTTCCGGTTTCTGCAATGTAGTTGCCGCATTATCCATGTAGATCATAGGGCTTCTCTTCCTTTCTGTATGTGTTTATATCGTTTACTTTTCAGATACAAATCACTAGTTATAGTATACTTCTCTTTTCTGTTTCCGTCTAATAGGAATCCGTAATGGATCTGCCCTATTTATAGGCTTTTTCTATAAATAGGGTGTGTTATTTGCATTCACCTATCCCTGTATTTTCTTTCTTCAAATACATTCTCTTTATCATCTTTATAAAACGCTCTGCTGCCGGAAGCAACGGATATTCTGCATCATAGACAAGGTTGATCATTCTCTTTCCACCTTGACTGCCCAGTGGAAAAGCCAGAAGTGTTCCATTTTTCAATTCCTCTTCTGCCGCAAGTTTAGACAAAATCGTAACTCCCATCCCTTTACTTACAGATCTTTTGATTGTCTCCTGATTCTCCATCAATGCTGCAAGCTTCAGTTTCTTCATATCAATCCCTTGTTCTGCCAGCATTTTTTCTGCTTCTTTCTTTGTTCCGGATCCTTCTTCTCTTAAGATCACCGGCTCGTCCATGATCCAATCCGCCAATATTTGTCCACCACAAAGCTTTTCAACAAATTTCTCATTTGCCGGAGTAAGCACAACTAATTCGTCTTCATAAAATGGAAGATATTTACAGTTTCCTTTCTCAATCACGGTTCCTGTAAATCCAATATCAATATGATGGGAAAGAATCATATCGATAACTCCTTTACTGTCTGTCTCAAAAAGCTTCAATTTTTCACCAGGATATTCTGCATGAAATGTAGACATTACATTTGGAAGAATATATTGCGCCGGTACGGTTGAAGCACCAATACGAAGTACATTTCCCTCCGGTTTTATTTCTTTTCCAAACCGTCCTTTTATTGTCTTTTCGATTTCAAGCATTTGTACCGCATAAGCATAAAGCTCTTTTCCACTCTCTGACAGCTCAACTCCTCTTGTATTTCTTATAAGAAAACAGGTATTCAGTTCTTTTTCTAATGCAGACACATGTGCACTGATAGTTGGCTGCGTAAGGAATAACTGCTTTGCCGCTTCCGAAAAACTTTTTGTTTCTGCTACTTTCACAAACGCTTCCAGTTGTTTTAAGTTCATTCACTCTCCCCTTACTTTCCTCTGATTTGTTCTCTTTGCAATTTATTTCCTGCGGAGCGTTCTGTCTGTGCACCTTCTTTTGCTGTAAATCCGATTCGATCTGTATATTCAAAAATCAATCTGGCATTTTTTCTGCTTGTCTGAAATACTTCTTTCACCTGACTCAGTGTAATCACTTTAGATACAGATAACATACGGCTTACTTCTGTTCTAATTTTAAACGTAATCGCTGTTGTTGTATAAACACTCTCACAAACCTCTGTAATTTCGTTTTCTTCCTGCATATAATTCAGAATTTCCATCAATTCATCCTGACTTTGTATTCCACTTTTCTTTTTCGTTTTTCTTGCTGACTCAAAAAATGTTTCCAATTCCACTTTGTTCAAAAAGAAAACTTTATTCTCATCTGATTGACTGGCAAAGATTTCTCTTAATTTAGAAACTTCTTCCGTCTCTTTTACTTTATATCCCTCCGGAGAAATCAGCTCTATACTAGAATTTTCCTGTTGCAACCTTATACAACCGACATTTCCATGTTCCTCCAATAGTATAAGACATTTCTGAATTTCCCGATTCTGTTCCTTTTTCCCTTTGCTGATCTGATTGAAAAGAACTGTCTTTGGCATTCCTCTTCGATATGGATGAGCAGACAACCAGCTTTCCAATTCATCCATAATTCTCTTTTCTAAAGAAATCTGTTCCTGCAGGCTCTTTTCTTGGTCTGGGATTTCCTTTGAACACTTATTTTCTTGATTCCAAAGATTGTTTTCCAACAGTTCCAGTCTTTGTAAAACCCCATCATGATATTTTCGCTCTTTTTTTTCTCCCATTTCAAGGATAATTCCTCCACCGATTGTCTCGAGTGGTGAATAAAATCGGACAATAAACCTGTCCCCTGGACAAAACGCAGCAGGTTCTTCTAACCTTAATTGGACATAGGCTGATTCCCCCGGCTCAATTTTCTCACAGGACAACGGAACTGCTCTGCACAGAACTTCTGTTGTTCCGCTATAAAAATGTAATCGAGTCTGATGTTCAATACTTCTTTTACTTTGTGGAAGAAGTGTCAGTTTTGCATTCACATAGCGGCTGACTTTCATACTTCCTTCCGGTGCGATCACATTTCCTCGATACACAAACTTCCCATCACTGCTCTGTCTTCGGTCTGTCTGAACCAAGTTCAGTGCGCTTCGCTGACCTGCTTCACAAGCTTCTGCCTCCTGCTCATGCACCTGAACTCCACGAACTCTGCACGAAGTTTGTTGTGGATAGATCATCACCCGATCTCCCGAATGAATTTTCCCGTCAAGAAGTGTTCCCGTCACAACTGTTCCGCTTCCTTTAATTGAAAATACTCTGTCCACAGGAAGTCTTGGAAATGCAGGGATTTTCCACATTTCTTTCTGCTTTTTTACACATTTCAGGATTTGACTTCTTAATTCTTCTATTCCAGCTCCTGATTTTGCTGAAACACGTACAATGTCCACATTATATTCCAGCTTATCTTCTACCTGATCATTTCTCTGACCTACTGTAAGCAACTGTTGCATTTCTTCACAGATCTGCTGTTCTACCATCTCCAGCCATTCCTCATCCACAAGGTCACATTTATTCAAAACAACAAGGATATTCTCAACACCCAGAAGGCGTAAAATTGCCAGATGTTCCCTTGTCTGTGGCATAATCCCCTCATCTGCTGCAATTACAAGAAGAACAAGGTCCATTCCTACCACACCTGCAGTCATATTAGAGATAAATTTCTCATGCCCGGGAACATCAATGATTCCGACACGCTCTCCGTCTGTCAAATCCATCCATGTAAACCCTAGATCAATTGTGATTCCACGTGCTTTCTCTTCTTTCAGACGGTCTGTATCTCTTCCCGTTAATGCCTTGATCAGTGTCGTCTTACCATGATCGATATGTCCGGCAGTTCCGATGATCACATGTCTTTCCATCTAATGCAGTCCCTTTCTTAATGCTGTTTTTCTTTCTTAGTTATGCTTTCTTTCCATAACATGTCTGATCTGTGTCGCCAGATATTCGATTCCTTCTTCCGAGAAAGTTCTCATATCCAAAAGGAAACGCCCTTCCTTTATTCTTCCAATTACCGGAACTAAAAGATTTCTCATCCTGCTTTCTATTTCTTCAACGGTGATCTCAGTTGATTCCAATGCTACTCCATAACTTGGAATCTCTGTTTCGGGAAGTGCACCGCCACCAGCCTTAGAAATACATTTTTCCACTTGAATCTGAACGGACGCTCCCTCTTGATTCCATCTATCAGCACAAACCATTGCTTTCTCTTTTATTTCCTCCACAGGTCTTGTCAGCATTCTCAGTGTTGGAATCTTTTGAACCGCTTCTTTCTGATCCAGATAACATTTCAACACTTCTTCTATTGCTGTCATTGTAAATTTATCTGCTCGAAGAGCCCGAAGCAATGGATGATTACGCATCTGATCAATATATTTTTTCTTTCCTACAAGGACTCCGGCCTGTGCTCCACCAAATAGTTTATCACCACTAAAACAAACAACATCTGCACCGGCCTTTACTTCTTCCTGTACGGTTGGTTCTTTGGATAAACCATATTCCTCCAGATTTATAAGTACACCACTGCCCAGATCTTCAATCACTGGAATTCCGCTTCGTTCCGTATGATTCTCGAAATTTTCAGGCGTCAATTCCTGCGTACACTCTATCAGACCAGTACTTAATTCATACAATTCTTCTGCACTTACCGATTCTGTAAACCCGACAATTCTGTAATTACTTGTGTGGACTTTCAAAAATGCTTTCGTCTTTTCACTGACTGCTGCTCTATAATCTTCTATCCTTGTACGATTGGTTGTCCCGACTTCTTTCAAAATAGCACCGCTTAATTCAAGAACTTCCGGAATACGGAATTTCCCGCCGATTTCAACAAGTTCTCCTCTGGAGACGATCACTTCTCCGCCTTTTGTCAATGCACTCAAGGCAAGAAGTACAGCTCCGGCATTGTTATTCACAACAATTGCCGCTTCTGCTCCCGTGATCTGACAAAGCAATTCTTCTGCATATCCGGTCCTGTTTCCACGTTTTCCAGTCTGTAAATCATATTCCAGACTGGAATAGTTCTCTGCAACTACTTTCAGTTTTTCCGCAATCTCATGACTAAGCGTTGCACGTCCAAGCCCGGTATGAAGGATTACTCCTGTTCCGTTATAAACTGGTTGGATCTCCTTTTTCTGTTCTTGTTCCAGAAGATGGTTCACTTCTGATTTCTTTGAACTTGATTCTATCTCATACAGAAATTTCTGAATCATTTCTTTCGCTTCATGCTCACTGATTCCCTTTTTGATTCCTTGTGAGATTTCATTTCTCAGATTCTCTACAGAATCTCTGACTGCTCCGAGAACACGCTCATATCCTTCTTTCTCTGCCAGTCTCTGAACATTTTCTTTCTTCATCAAGTCATCTACTCGCGGAAGCAGGCGGAAGATCTGATTCTTTTCTTTCTGTAAATTTTCTCTTTTCTTATTCTGATCTAACTGTTCCAACTACTGCTGCTCCTTATTTTCTCTTTCTACAGCGAAATGCCGCAAGAAACCGTTACTGCTCACAGAGCACTGTGAACAGTAACAAGAAATCTCTTACAGCATTTCCATTTTTCCTTTTTTTAGTTGGATGAGTTTTTCCTGCCGCTCTTTAACGCAGCCTACAACTGAAACTTTCGTTTCCATTCCCACTGCCTCAAAATCTGCTAACAAACAATCTAATTCTTCTCTTGGGACACTGACAAGAAGTCCTCCTGAAGTCTGCGGATCGCTGATCAGATCTAAATAGACCTCTTCTATATCTCCTGCATCCAGTCCTTCTGCTGCAAACTCCCGGTTCTTATATGCTCCTGCCGGAACGAGTCCCATCCTTGCATATGCAATCGCTTCTGTCATATATTCAATCTGCTCCGGATATAATTCCAGAGTCATGTCACTTGCCTCAGCCATCTCTGTACAATGTCCCAGCAATCCAAATCCCGTCACATCTGTACATGCGTGGATCGTGTGTTTCTCAATTGCTCTTTTCGCTCTCTGATTCAATGAAGCCATTACTTTCGCAGCTTCATCTGCGGCTGCTTCGGAAGCCATCTGTGCTTTCACTGTTGTATTCACAATACCACTTCCAAGCTGTTTGGTCAGAACCAGCACATCTCCCGGCTGACACCCGTAATTCTTATAAATCTTATCCGGGTGAACGAAGCCTGTTACCGAGAGTCCGTATTTCGGTTCATCATCCTGCACCGAATGACCTCCGACCAGAACGGCTCCTGCTTCTAACACCTTGTCTGCTCCGCCTCGCAAGATCTCCCCTAAGATCTCCGGATCCAGACAATTTGGAAAACATACAATATTCAATGCAACCTTCGGCTCTCCTCCCATTGCATATACATCGCTTAAGGAGTTCGCCGCTGCAATCTGTCCGAACAGATACGGATCGTCCACAACCGGTGTGAAGAAATCCAGTGTCTGTATCATGGCAGTCTCATCCGATATTTTATAAATTGCGGCATCATCTGATGTCTCAACACCGACAAGCAGACGCTCATCGGAAAATTTAGGCAGCTTACCCAGAACCTGGGCAAGGGTCTCAGGACCGATTTTGGTCGCTCAACCAGCTGTCTTTGTCATCTGTGTCAGATGAATCTCTTTGAGTCCCTTACTCATTTCGCCCACTTCCTTTCGAATATTTTTTCAAAATAATTCCCTCGGTATACGAAAAAGCTGTTGCAGCAGCTTTTCCATCACATTTTCAAATTACTGTAACTGTTCCTATGTTTCTAACAAGGTTTCACAATCTTACCTGCATTATTCATAGACTCGACAATGTCATACATATTTGTAACTGTTCCTACTGCAAGCTTGTCTTTCATTCCATAATAATCCAGACATGTTCCGCAAGTCACAATCTCAACGCCCTGGCTTTCCAGATTCTTCAGATCCTCCAGAGAGTCAGATTCTTCACATGTGATCTTAGCACCACCGTTGTAGAAGATCATCTTCTTTGGAAGCTCATCAAGCTGTGTGATTGCAAAGATGCAACCTTTGATCAGCACTTTTCCGAGCTCATCATTTCCACTTCCCATCTTGTCAGAAGAAATCACAACTACCGTATCCCCTGTTGGAACACAATCGCAAACCGTACCCGCCGGTGCACTCTGAGTTCCTTCTCCTGCAAGCGCCTGGATTGTCACTTTATATTCATCCTCTCCAAGCTTCTCCTGTGTTACTGTTGCGCCTGTACTCTGTGCCATCTTTGTCACATTAGCCACTGCTGTCTCATTGTCAACGAGAACTTCTATTGTCTCCGGAGCTGTCAAAGCATCTAATGCTTTCTTTGTCTTAATTACCGGAACCGGGCATTTATCTCCCATAGCATTTACTGTTACCATTCTATCGCTCTCCTTTACCTATTCGTTCAGGTATTTTAACCTCCAGGCTTCTGTTTTTCAGTATAACATTTTTACTATAGGTTATCAAACTATTCTATAGAAATTCTCTATAAATTTCCTTCTTTCTGATTCACATTTTTACGCAAAGCTTCTCCCAACTCTGTAATACACAGTAACGTGATCACAAGCACAATTCCCGGAATCAGAATGATCCACCAGGAGTTTGTCATCAATGCCTTTTCAGAAAGCGAGAGCATGCTCCCCCAGGAAATGATTTCCATCGGAAGACCAATCCCAAGAAAGCTCAATGTTGACTCTGCTATAATTGCACTTCTGATGTTCATCACGACCATAAACATAATCGATGAAACAAAATTCGGCAGCAAATGCACACGTAAAATATGCCAGAAACTTCCACCCATACATTTTGCAGCAATCAGATATTCACTCTCGCGGAGCTGTCGTACCTCAGTGCGTACCATTTTTGCGATATTCATCCAACTGGTAAACCCAATCACTACGGTGATTGCAACAACTGAGTTCTTTCCTGCCAGTGCCTGAAGAAAGATAATTAACAGAATTGAAGGAATACTCAATAAAATTTCTGTAAAACGCATCATCAGTTCATCAAGCCACTCCGGTGCGATTCCACTGAAGGATCCGTAGATCACCGCAATCGTAGTCGATAACACGGTGGATATCAACCCGATAAACAGCGATATTCTACCACCGTATAAAATCATTGAAAAAATATCTCTTCCCATCGTATCCGTTCCAAAAAAGAACTCTTTATTCGGTGAAATGTTGCAGTTCTCCAGATCCATGTATGTAGGGTCTTTCGTCATAAAGAAACGACAGAAAACACAGGCAAATATGATGACTGCAAGAATACTTCCGGCAATTACAGAAGACTTGTTTTTTCCAAAATCATTCATTTTGAATGTCCTTATTCTATTTTCGGATGAACTATTATTCTTCTCAGCTTTTCTCATCTTCTCCACCTTATATTTGACTTGCCTTTCCTGTCATTTTAAGTTCTTTCATTCTTGGATCGATCCATTCACTGACAGACTGTCCGATCACATTTCCTGCAATAACAAAAATACCGGTAAATACGCAAAGCACCATCAGCATATTATAGTCATGATATTTTGCACTTTCAAAAGAAAGCGTTCCGATTCCCGGATAGGAAAATACCATTTCCACGATATACGTCCCTTCGATCACATGCTGAAGTGAAATTGCCATCAGACTGATGAACGATGGCATAATATTTTTCACACAGTGAAAGAACAATACTCTTTTTCGCGACATTCCTTTTGCCTTTGCCAGTAAAACATAGTCTTTTCTAGTTTCTTCCAACAATCGGTTACGGATCAGATACGCATAATACCAAAGGTGGCTCAGCACAACAACTGTCAGCGGAAGAATCAGATGAGTCAATCTGCTCAACGGATTTGCCGATTGGCCAAGATCATATGCCCCACTTCCCGGAAGGAGCTTTAGATTCACACTAAAACTCAAAATCAATATAAGTGACAACCAGAATTCCGGAATACAGCTTGTGATTGTTCCCACCTTACGCAAAATCCGGTCTGGAAGCTGATTTTCATAATACACACAGAAAATTCCAAGCAAAAGTGCCAGTCCAAATGTCAGGATAAAACCAATTCCGCCAAGCAATAATGTATTGACTAAACGTCCCTCGATTACTGTAAGAACGTCTTGTTTATATTTATAAGAGATTCCGAAGTCCCCCCGAAATGCATTTCCAAGCCATTTCACATACTGAACAGGGATAGGTTCGTTTAATCCAAGTCGTTCCATTGCATGCTCATGTTCTTCCACCGACATTCTCTCCGCACGTTCTCCATAATAAGAAAACAGCGGATCCCCGGGTGCCAGCCGCGACATTACAAACACAAGAAGTGAGAGCACAAAAACAGATAGCAAGATCAGTCCGATTTTTTTAAGCCATTGTTTCTTCATCACTCTGCTCCTCTCCTGAAATCTCCGGAATCGGAATCGCCTCCAAAAGTTTCTTCGTATATAAATGCTGTGGATGTTCAAACACCTGCTCGGTTTCTCCTATCTCCACAAGTTTTCCATCCTTCATCACTCCGACACGGTCGCACAACAGACGCACCATTGAAAGATCATGCGCAATAAAAAGGATTGCACAGTCATGTTCTCTTTGTAAATTCCGAAACAGCTTCACCATCTGTGACTGTGTAGTTACATCCAACGAAGCGATTGGTTCATCTGCGATCAAGAGCTTCGGCTTCATTGCAAATGCTCTGGCAATTGCAACACGTTGTCTTTGTCCTCCTGATAATTCCGGTGGTCGTACCTGAAGATGTTCTTCCTCTAATTCTACCTCTTCCATCATTTCACATAGAAATTTATGCTGTTCTTTCCTGTCAGAAAATATTTTATGGATTTCCAGTGGTTCCGCCAGGATTCTCTCTACCTTCATTTTCTGGTTTAAGGAAGATGTTGAATCCTGAAAGATCATCTGCCGCTCTTTTTGCAGTCTTCTCGCATTTTTCTTTTTTGCTTTTTTATCAAGAAGATTTATCCCATCATAAGAAAATGTTTCTGCTTCCGGACTTAGAATTCCCATCAGACATTTTCCAACCGTTGACTTTCCAGATCCTGACTCACCTACCAGTCCAAAAATCTCGTCTCTTCTTATCTCAAAGGACACATCTTTCACCGCTTGAAACACCCTTTTTCTATCTAAAGGATAGAAGTAGGACAAATGTGAGATTTCTACCAGTTTTTCATGCAATTCTGATTCACTTATTAATTTTGATTCATTTCTATGCATATAATAAGGATGATCATGAAGCAATTTCTTTGTATAAGAATGTTTTGGAGCTGTGAAAAGCTGTTTTGCTTCTTCCAATTCCACGATATTTCCATCCTGCATTACAGCAACCCGGTCTGCGATCTGAGCAACAACTCCGAGATCGTGTGTGATAAACAGAATGCTTAAATTCAATTCTTTCTGTAATTTTTTCAACAGTTTCAGAATCTCCGCCTGGATTGTCACATCCAAAGCTGTCGTCGGTTCATCCGCAATTAAAAGCTTTGGATTTGAGGCAAGTGCTATTGCAAGCACACATCTCTGACGCATTCCACCTGAAAAATGATACGGATACAGATCATAACGCTGCTCTGCGTCTTTGATCCCAACGAGCTTCATCAGTTCGATTGCCCGCTCTTTTGCTGATTTTTTCTTATTTTTCTCGAAATCTTTCTCTCTTTTCTTCTGATTTAAAGCTTTTTCATGCAGCAAAATAGCCTCTTCCATCTGACTTCCAACTGTCATCGTCGGGTTTAACGTACTCTGTGGATCCTGAAAGACCATCGCGATTCCATGTCCTCGGATCTGCTGCATCTCTTTTTCATTATATCCGATCAGGTTCTGATCTTTATATTGAATGGCTTCGCCTGTCACAGAGGCACTCTTTGGCAGTAATTTCAAAATTGATCGGCACAGTACAGTCTTTCCACATCCTGACTCTCCAACAAGAGCAAGGACCTCCCCTTGTCTTAACGACAAGGAGACGTCCTTTACTACTTGTTTCTTTCCATCTGAAGTTTGAAATTCAACTGACAAATGCTTCACTGCCAGTATTTCTTCTATTTTCATTCGATTGTCCAATCCTCTACATTCCAGAAAATTCCAACACCATGATGGCCAAGAACTGTATCCTTTGTAATTCCCTGGATCTTCTTATTCGTCACATAATCTACATCGCAATAACAGAAGAATGTATATGCCGGATCTTCTGCAAGTGCAACCTGAAACTTTGCATATGCTTCTTTACGCTCATTCTCATCACTTGTCTGTCTTGCCTGTGTCAGATAAGTGTCTACCTGTTCATTGGAATATCCACTGTAATTACTTCCTTTATCTGTACCAAACACTTTATATGTATGGTCATCAGCATCAAACGGGCTTCCCCATCCGATCAAAAATGCTTCCTGATTTGCCCAGTCGATTTCTGACTGAACCTGTGCTTTTGCATCAACTCCAACTTCTTTCAGCTGCTGACATGCGATAGCCGCAAGATCTGCGCGCACCTGATCACCTTCCATCACATTGATTGTAAAAGAAAGCTTCTCTCCGTTTCTCTCATAGATTCCGTCATCTCCCAACGTCCAGCCGGCTGCTTCTAACACTTCTTTTGCTTTTGCCGGATCATAAGAGTATTTCTCTACACCTTCATTATTATATTTATTTCTCTGAAGCGGACCATAAGCTACAATTCCTTCTCCCAGAAGAACACTGTTTACCATCTTCTGACGATCGATTGCATAACTGATTGCAGGAATTGCATCTTTGTTTCTCTGCCAGAACTCATTATTAAAGTTATAAAGGATACCTCTGTAATCTGCTGTCTTCATATCATATACTGTAAAAGTATCATCATCTGTGAAATTCTGTGCATCCTTCGGTGTCACCTTTGCCAGGTTGATCTCACCGGATTTTAACTGAAGTGCCTTTGCATTATCATCCGGTACAATCTTGAACACGATTGTATCAATCTTCGGAGCTCCTTTATAATAATTCTCATTCTTTACAAGTGTAATACTCTGTCCTTCATCCCACTCCTGAATCTTATACGGACCCGTTCCGATCGGATTATGGAAATATTCATCTGTCTGCATATCCTTGCCTTCCAGTAAGTGTTTCGGAAGGATACCAATTGTCATATAGTCGAGAAATGCCACATTCTTATCCCGAAGTGTAAAAGAAATCGTCTTATCATCGATCACATTGATTGCTGTAACATCCTCATAATTAGAAGCAATCTCTGATTCATTGTCCGGATCCATGATTGCTTTGATCGTAAACTCAACATCATCTGCTGTAAATTTCTCTCCATCATGCCAATTTACATCATCCCTAAGATGGAATGTATAAGTATTTGTCGCGTCATCCAGCTCCCATGATTCTGCCAGTCCCGGTACTATCTCATTATTCTCATCATGTGCTGTCAGACCGTCAAACAGAAGCAGATTAATCTCTCCATGCTCATCAATAGCCGGATTGATCCTTGTGTAATCATTACTTCCATAGATTAATGTAGATCCGCTTTGTGTAGTCTCTTTATTTGCATTATCTGATTTGCTTCCACAGCCTGTAAGTACACAACCTGCCAACATGCAGACTGCTAATGTTACCGCGATCACCTGTGATAGTTTTCTTCGTTTCATCGTTTTCTCCTCATGCTGTCTATTTTCTGTCAATGCAATTTATTGTATAAGAAACAGAATAAACCCACAAGCCAGGTGGGGGGATATAAAACTTTTTTCTTCACTCGAAAAAGAGAGGACTTCGTCTAAAAAGTCCTCTCTGTCTCTCATGAATCCTTCCGTGTTACTGTTTTCTGAATTTCACCATTCCCGGTTTCTGTTCCACTTCCTGATTCTTTTTTATTATCTTTTTCTCTTTTTCAGTACAACAACGATTGCTGCCATTGAAAGAATAACACCTGCTGCCGCCGGAATGATCGGTGTGACATCACCTGTCTTAGTTGCTTTTCCGCTTGTTCCGTTCACTGTGTTTCCACCGTTCTGCTTACCTGCTGTTGTCGCCTGATGTTTTCCATCAGAACCTGATCCATTATTCTTGTCAGATCCTGTAGCACCGTTTCCATTTCCACTTCCCGGTTTAGATGGGTTCGACGGTTTCGATGAGTCGGATGGTTTTGATGCATTATCTTTCTCATCATTCAAAGCTTTAATTGCGTTCTGCAGATCAAGAACTGCTGCGTCAACGATTGGCTGTTCGTAAACGGAAAGTTCCTCGTTTGCCATAACTGCTTCTGCTTTAGCAAGAGCCGCATTGAACAGTGCAACATTTTCTGCGCTGTATCCTGTCAGATCCATTGCTTTTGCTTTTCCAATGATTTCTTCTAATACGGACTTGTCTGCTTTGTAACGAAGTCCTGTCATTGCTGATGTAAGAACTTCTTTTGCCTTGTCTACGTCTTCCTGTGTTGCAGACTCATCTGCAAGCACTTTCTTTGCAGCGTCAAGTGCTGCTTCGAATGTGTTCCATCCTGCACTGAGATAATTCTCTTTCTTATAGTCAGCTGTGGAATCTACCAGTGCCTGAAGAGATGTCTTATCTCCTTTCTTGATCAATGCATCTGCTGCACGAAGAAGCTGCTGATCTGCCTCTACAACATCTGCCTCCATTGCATCACCATCTTCAATCACTGCTTTCGCATTCTCAAGTGCTTCTACAAATGCATCTTTTTCTTCTCCATCAATATACTGATCAAGATCTAATGCACTGTATAATGTATAGTGATTCTGCAGATTTGTCTTATCTCCTGCTTTAAATCCAAGTTTTTGGATTTCTTCAATCAATGCATCTCTCGTGCCATCAATTGTGCTCTGACTGGACTGGATATTTGCACTGACTGATTTTGCATAAGCAAATACCTTGTTAAAGCTCTCCTGTACACTCTCGATTGCTTCATCTACTTCTCCATTGTCCACACATTTCTGTGCAACAGAGATTACCTGATCCAAAAGACTCTTGTCTGTTGTTACTTTATCGTTCAGGTTAAACAGTCTGAATGCATCAATACCGATATAACCATAATAAGCATATTTCCATGCTTCGTTAATCTTAAGTCTTACTTTGTTGGACTCAAATTCATCAAATGTAAATACCTTGGAAATATCTCCCAATGAAGCTCCCTCAACTGCCGGAACCCATGCATCTCCATTCCAATATTCGATATCCATATCTGTAATGTCATAATAGTTCTCATAGAACCAGTCTAATGCAACTTCTGCTGTATTTACCTTAACCGGTTTTTCAAACTCAACTTCAAGCACCGTTGGGAAAGTTGACGGATACCATGCTGTACCATTCTTTCCATCCAATGCATTTGCAATCCCTTCACTATCTCCTGATGTTCCGTTATCTGTAGCAGCAATGTAATTCTCTTCAATGCCTTCTGCGGAATTTAATCCTTCTTCGCTGAGATATTCTGCTTCAAATACTTCACTCATCTGACGTCTTCCAAGGAACAGAACAGCTTTAATTTTCTGTTTTGATTTTGTAACAGCAAATGGGGCTTTATACTCATCAGAGAACCACATCGGATCATTTCCATCTGTTGTATATCTGATCTGAAGATCATCAAACTCACTTGTAATCTCAACTAAATCGTTTTCTCCAAGTGTCAGCTGATTATCTGGTGTGATTTTCAGTGTCAGTCTGTTCCAAAGCTCCGGAAGAGCATCTTTCGCATGATCAACACTTTCTTTCATCAGTTCTAATTCACTTACTGTTGCTTCTGTATCTTTCAGAAGTTCTGCGGCTGCAGATAACTGATTGTTTAAATCTGCTGCTGTCTTAATATAACTTGCCCAGTCTTCTTCCAGATCTCTTCCATCATATACTTCCTTTGCAGGATAATAGGAATCAGCTTATTCAATTCATCCATTGCTTCACCTTTTGTGTCGGTTCCGCTTGCCTGATAGGAATCCTCATCAAAACCAAATACGAACTCAGATTTATCATCTAATTTTTCACGCAATGCATTCAGATTGTCTTTGATTTTCTGAAGATCCGCATCTGTATCAATTGGATTTGTTGTACCATAGGTATAATCATAAGAATCAGCCGGTCCACCTTCCCAGACTGTTTTCTCATTAATGTGGATCTTGTCATTATTAATACCACCGAATACAAGACCTCCCATATAACCATTTCCAATTGCCAGTGACTGTGTCTGCCAGTCTGTTGCCGGTTCATCATACCAGACTCTTAAAAGATTATCGTTCTTTGCAGATTCTTCCGCTACTGCCACTTCTGGTTCTTCTGCAAAAACGTTTGTCGGAACTAATGAAACAGCCATTGCCACTGCTGTTGTAAATCCGACAAGCTTTTTAAACTTCTTCCTCATTCTTTTACCTCCTAGTTACTTAACTGAACAGTTTTCCCTTCCTGTCCTTATGTTGTTTTCACAGTTCCCTGTGTATTTCAACCTTACAGACATTACTGCCTGCAGAAACCTCCTATCCATTCTTTATATTTCAACAGCTCCTATAACCTCTGTTGTTTGCGTTAGTTGCATAACATATATTACCCACATTGTTTATTTATGCAGTTCACAGAATATACACTTTTTCATCACATTTCAAACATATATTTTTTACATTTGACTGTCTAAGAATCATATCATAGTCGTTGAATAAAATCTTGGACGAAACAGGACAAAAAATATAATGATTTTCACTTTTCCGTAAAATTGTACATTTTCTTTCTTTATCCTGCTTATATTCTTGTTTATTTTTTCGTTAATTTCTTTTTCATTTCTTATATTTTTTGTTTCATTTGCTAATATGTGAAAATTTCTATGGTATTTTTATAAATCACATTGTATATTTATGCACTTAACTATGAGAAACACGCTCTGCGAGTTTCTCAAGTTATCGC
>OBKN01000365.1_pt1 | contig 22428 bp, 17 predicted proteins | sample 1519931 | NCBI WGS metagenome assembly OBKN01 (sample SAMN04209254, study PRJEB22552) | human gut metagenome | biome: gut; material: feces | host: Homo sapiens | place: USA: Oklahoma
CCACCGCTTCGGTGAAGCACTTGGTGCCGTGGGCGGCAGCATAGGCCTGACCGATCTGGATGCCGCCTTCCACCGGGACGATGGCGGCGGGCTCGGCGGGGGCTGCGGCAGCAGAGTCGGCGGGGGCCTCTTCGGCCAGCTCCACACCCAGTGCGGCGGCAACAGCCTTCCGGACAGCCTTGGTGGTCACCGTGGCACCGGCAACGCCGTCGATGGCGGGGCCGTTGGCGGCCACGACCTGCTTGGACAGCTCTTCCAGTGCAGCGCCGCCGATGTTCTCGGTCTCCTGTGCACCTTCCAGCTTGCAGTCGGTAACAGTGCCATTGGCATCCACGGTCAGGGTGGCGGTGACAGCACCGCCAAAGCCGTCGGCAGAGCCGGTCTTGGTCGCGCTGGCAGCGGTGGAGCTGCTGCTGCCGCCGCAGGCGGCCAGAGAGACGCCAACAACGAGGCTCATGGCCACGGCAGCGCTCAGTTTGCGGATGATCTCCTGCTTCATGGGTCTTTCCTCCAGAGAAAAATCGGTTTGTGTTCGGTCCCCAGAAAAGGTCATATCTTTTCAGGGATGTTTACAAAAGATAACATATTTTGTGAGGTGCTGTCAAGAGATTTTAGCACATACTTCGTGAAGAATGATAAATTGGTGTCAATTTGTGACGCTAACTGTATACGAAGCGAACGGACGGTCTACGCTGTTAGTAATTCCTGAATGGAAACCAAGCAAGCAGTTTTGCCACTTTCAGCCCCAGTTCGTACTTCAATATTACTATGTTTTGGAAATCGGCACAACCATATAACCGTCTTTGATGAAACTGTTTTTGTTTCATCGATGACATTGTACCGGCAAGCAGTGCAGACGTATATACATCTGCTTATTTTGCGTTGCAAAACGCTTGTTGGGGAATGCCCCAAGCCCCTTTAATCTGCATTTTCCAATGCAGGCTGCGCATCCCTTCGGGACGCTTTTTACCCCGTGATGTGCTCTGGGTCGTTCAAAACTTGCATGAGGTGAGAAGCGGCTTCTGCAAGAGAATCGTACTTCATCTGTTCAGGAACAGGCGCATCCAGAAGCGTAATGCCCCATTTCTGCATACATTCCGCAAGCTCCTTCTGCGCCAGCAGTGCAGCCTCCCGGCGCATTTCCGGGGAAGTGTTTCTGTCCAGAACGTAGGCAGTATTAAATCTGCCGTTGCGATCTTCCGTCAACTGCACCATGGAGTAGTGTTCCTCCCAGTAGTGGCAGTACCAGACTCTGCCGCCGATGTTCGCCATGTCATGATGCAATTCTTCTTCGCTGCTCCATTGCGGAGTTTCGGACAAAATGCGCTCCAGTTCCGAAAGAGCCTGCTGTTCTTCGTCCGATAACTTCTGACGGTGACATTCACGGTATAGGTCGTTCTGCCAATACGGACTCAGCTTTCCATTCCGGGCATCTTCCATTGCTTCTTCGATATTGGGTAGGATTGTCATGTCGTTCACCTCAAACACTCACTGTTAGCGTTATATGCACGCTTATAGTGTTGATTATAGACTATTTGAGGGCAAAAAGAAAGAGCGTCAGCACGTTTGCTGGCGTTCTTTGACATAGGTGTTATTTTGTAATATAGGGAATGTTGTCGGTGTATGCATTCAGAATGTCAATGGCAGCTTTCTTCTGCCCCGGTGTGAGCTGGCTCAGCTTTCTGCTCAGTTCGTCATCTGCCACATGGGATGCGGATGGAACGGAATCCCGGATCAGCACATCAGCAGATACGTCCAACACCTCTACGATTCGGATAAAGGTTTCCAGTTTGGGGATTTTTACTCCGCGCTCTAAATCTCCAACATAATTTGCCGACAAATCGACCCGTTCTGCAAACTGTTCAATCGTCCAGCCTTTTTCCTTGCGCTGTTCTCGTATTCGTTGACCCAAAAGCGTATTCATAGCGACCTCACATTCTAATTGTGTTTGTTACACACTAATAGCATACTTGTCGCAATTTCCGTTATACACAATCTACTGGCGTTTGTTAAACGCTGGTCGGATGCTTTTTGGACAAAAAATTTTTGTGCGTATCTTTGGTCAAAAAAGCAATGGTCTTTTGGGACGGTACATGGTACAATAACAAACGTTGTGCCCCTTGGCACATGAACGAAGGTAAAAGGAGCTGCTGAATGTGGATACGATCTATCTGCTGCCCGGTGAGGAACGCTGCGTTGATTTTCGAGATGCCAATGGAGTCCCGAAGGTACACTACACTTACTGTTCCATCCGTGGCAAACTTTTCAACTGCACCTGCTGCACAAAGGACGAAGCCCAGCGGCTGTGTGAAGATTGGCTTATAAAACAGGACCGCTGCTACATAAACTAAAAAAGCCGCCGAGGACGCTTCCCAAGTAGGAAAGCTCCTCGGCGGTATTCGTTTATCGAGTCTGGGTTTTCTCGGTGGTGTCCTTTTCCTCTGCAAAAAAGCGTTCTACGTTTTTCTGCGCACGAACCAGTTCTTGCATCTCGTTCCGTGCCTTGCGGTAGTCCGGGTAAGATGCTTTCTTCTTGGTCAGCAGTTCTGCAAACTCCGCATCCAACTCCTTGACCTTCGGCAGCTTTTGCAATCCTGCCTCGTCAAAGGCAGCCTTCGCCGCCTTGTGCAGGGTGATTTCCTCCCGGTGAGCTTCCAAAAACTTTTTACTGTACCCCGACTTGCGGTAGGCATCATAGACCGGGCGAGTCTTGGCATAGTTGATAATGTGGGTTTTCAGGACGGCGATTTCGGCCAACCTCGTTTCTGCCGCCTTGATGGAATCGCCCATGGCATGATAGCGTTCCGTTGCCGCCGCTGCACGTTCCCGCAGTTCCTCGGCACTGCTGATCTTCTGCTCCTGTAAAAATAGCAGCGTCTTGGACATCTCCTTCAGGTTGAACTTGGTCGCCCACCTTTTGTAGCCGACACTTTTGCCCTCTGCCATTTTCCCCTGAATATCCACCAGCAACTGGAAGGGCTGTTCTTTGGGCAGCGTTCTCTGGTACGGCTGATGTTTCGCTTTACCCTCCAGCACTGCCTTGATTTCTTCCTCACTGTACCCGGTGCCCAGAGTTTGGAATCGAATAAAGCGTTTCTGCCCCTTGCCCTTTACCGCCGTGTGCTTGCCACGCTTCGCCTTATATCCCTGCTGCTCCAGCTTTTGCAGAAAAACTTCAAAGTCCTTCGGCTTTTCCGCAATGATGGTGTCGATGATTCCGCACAGGCGGTCACGGTTGCTCTCCTTTGGAGGATAGAGAACACGCTTCTGCCGCTCCCGGTAGGGCTTCTTTTCAATGACGGACAACTGGTGCTCTAAGCAAATCAGGTCACTCAACCGCTGCACTGCCAACGCTGAAAAGAAAAAATCCCGGAACTTTTTGGTGCCATCCAGTGCCGTAGAGTTGAAGATCACATGGTTGTGGATGTGCTGCCGGTCCGTGTGCGTTGCCACCACAAAGGCGTGCTTGCCCTTGGTAAAACGCATGGCCAGTTCGTAGCCTACTTTGTTAGCCTCCTCTGCGGTGATTTCCCCCGGACGGAAGGACTGCCGTATCTGATAAGCGATTACATCGCTTTTCTGCCTGCGTCCGTTCACAAGGTCGTACTGCCGTTTGGTGAGCATAAATTCTTCATCTGCTGTCAGGGCGCTACAAGCATAGCTGCTGACATACTGCCCCTGCTCGGTCTTGTCCGGGTTTTCAATATAGTCCGTGCGATTTTTCAGGCAGGCCGCAACGGTCATGCCCTTGTTTTTGTGCAGCGCAATCAGCCGTGTTGCTGCCAGCATCATCACCCCCTATTGCAAAGAAAAAATGCCGCCCGGAGGCGGCATTGAGATCATTTGGATATTTTTTCGTAATCGGCAGCACCCGCCAGATACATTGCCTTGTATCTGGCGCATTCCAACTCATTGCAGATTTCATCTAAGGCGAGATATTGATTCCACGCTTCTTTGCTGATAACGCTCTGCAAGGCTTCCTCAGCTGCTCGTTTGGCTTTTTTCAGTCGCAGATACTCTTCATCCTCACCCAGCATCTCAGAAAAAATCGTGCTGTTGTGTTCAAAATAACAATCTTCTATCTTCTGTTTGCTCATAGCATCCCTCACAGTTCTGCAAGCCACTCACTGAAACGCCCGATGCCCTCGGTGATGGCAGTTGCACCGAAAAAGAGGATGAAGCAGATGAACTCGGCTACCAGCAGGATAAAGAACTGATTCCAAGTCTGACGGTAAACAGTGTAGATGCCGCAGCCGAAGATGTAGAGCATCAGCGGAGCAACTACATAGCTGGACAGGGTTAGCAGCCACTTTGCCATCAGAGCTAGAAATGCCACAAAGAGAGAAATCGGGAAAAGAACAGTTTTCTTCAGCATAGACATCATATCAAGCACTTCCTTTCTGTTCGCCCTTATTATAAAGGTATCGACTACTACGTTGCAAGGATGTCAAGCATTATATGTACACCCGCAGTCCTCCAACTGCGGGAATTTTTATAGCTCTGCCAGCTTGGAAAGAATTTGCTTGCCAATGTCAATCAGTTCATCCAGACGCTGCCGCAGATCTTCCATGTCGGCGGCGTAGACCTTGCCGCACTCGTTAGCACGCTTGGCGTACTGGTTCAGATTGTTGCTGCACATCTGCAAGAGATATGCCATGCGTTGCAGTTCTTTCAAGTCGAGGTGCAGGCAATAGCCGTCCAGTGCCATCTTGCGGATATAGGCACTCAGGCTTCGGATGCCCATACTGAGCATCTTTTCATAGATACGGTTCTTTTCAGTTTTGCTCAAGCGCAGGATGATGGTTTCATCCCGCTTTTCTTTCATCGTGCATCACCATCCTTGTCGTAGTAACTGCGGAAGGGCTTCACAGGCTCCGGCTTATCGGATTTTTCCTCCAACGCCGCCAGCACTGAAGGGCGGCGGGGTGCATCCTCGTCTGGTTCTTCCTCCTGTTCCGGCTCGTGGCTCTTTTCGTCCACGTCCAACTGGGCGTTCAGCTCTGCAAGCCGAGCGGACTTCTCTGCTAGTTCTTCCTCCTGTGGGAAGGGCTTTTCCACCTCAATCTGCGCCGCCGCCTGCTGCTGATGCAGGGTAGCCAGCTCGTTCTCTGCGGCGGTGATGCGCTCCGGGAAGCTGTTCAGCGAATTATCCAGACGGATAATGTTGCCCAGCGGGTCGGTGCCCAAGGGCACCGTGTACTTCCGCTGCCCCTTCAAAAGTGCCTGATACTCACTGCGGAAGGTATCGAACCGCAGGGACAGTTCAAAGCCCCGGTAGCTTCCGATGACCTTTTCTTCGGCGTTGGGCAGTTCGGAACAAGCGAGGACCAGTCGCTCACCGGCGGTCTTTTTCTCGTCGTAGGTCACGCCCTTGATGGTCATGCCGCAGAACTCCTCCTTACCCTGCGGGTGGGCGGCGGCAAGCTGTGCGTCCGCTTTCAGTCCGGCAATGTGGGCGTTCGTTTCCTGAATGTCTGCCGGAAATTTGGTCAGCAGCTTGTCCTGCAAGCGGAATTTCTGGCTCTGGTGGTCGGCTTTCAGCACTTTCAGCTTTGCCACCTGCACATCCAAGTCCATCTTCTCCTTGATGAGCGGATTTCCGGCACACAGTGCCTTGATCTCCGCATAGGAAAGTGCCTGCTCGTCCACGTCCTCGCAGGAGCGAACAGGAGATTTGGAAGTCATGATTTGGCTAATGAATCGCTGTTTATTCTCAAGGGTCTGAAACAAGTACGAGTCAAATGTCCCTTCCGTGACGTAATTGAACACCTTGACTTCCTTATTCATATTGCCCTGACGGATGATGCGACCATTGCGCTGGGTCATGTCGCTGGGCTTCCAGCCAACATCCAGATGATGCACCGCCACAAGTCGGGACTGGACGTTGGTGCCCGCTCCCATTTTCGCCGTACTTCCGAGCAAAACTCGCACATCGCCGGAGCGCACTTTGGAGAACAATGCCGCCTTTTTCGCTTCGGTGTCGGCGTTGTGGATAAACTCGATCTCGTTCTCTGGCACACCGGCGGCAACCAGCTTCTTGCGAATGTCATCGTACACGTTAAAGTTGCCGTCGTTTTTCGGAGTGGAGAGGTCGCAGAACAAAAGCTGTGTCAGCTTCTGGTCTTTGCCCTCCTCCCAGATTTTCAACACGTTCTGCACGCAGACGTTTAGCTTGCTGTTGGGGTCGTCCGGCAGCATGGGGTTCATCAAGCGAACGTCCAGGCCGATCTTTCTGCCGTCGTTTGTGACGCAGAGCATATTGTCCACGGAGGCATCTACTGCACCGGAGTGGATTTCTGCAGCACGTTTGCTCAGTTCCTGCACCATTTCCTTTTGAATCTCCGAGGGTTTTGCCACCACGGTTTCAAACTTTGCTTCTGGCACAGGCAGATGAAGCTGGTCAGATGTTTTAATGTCCGCAACCTCCTTGAACATGGACATCAGTTCCGGCAGATTGAAAAACTTGGCAAATCTCGTCCTCGCCCGATACCCAGTACCTTCGGGGGCCAGCTCAATGGCGGTGGTGGTCTCGCCAAAGGTGGATGCCCAGCAGTCGAAGTGGGTCAGCTTTTTCTGCTGCAAGGTGCTGTACTGCAAATACCGCATGACCGTGTACAGTTCGGTCATGGAATTGCTCACGGGCGTGCCCGTGGCGAACACCACGCCCCGCCCGCCGGTGATCTCATCCAGATAGCGACACTTGCCGAACATATCGCTGGATTTCTGCGCTTCGCTGGTGGATAAACCTGCGACATTTCGCATTTTTGTCGTGACGAACAAATTTTTGAACGCGTGTGACTCGTCCACAAACAGGCGGTCAACACCCAACTGCTCGAAGGTTACTACATCGTCTTTACGCTCATCGGAGCGCAGTTTGTCCAGCTTGGTTTCCAGCGTTTTCCGGGTCTTTTCCATCTGCTTGATGGAGAAATTCTCACCTGCGTGGACTTTCAGCTCATTGATGGCGGCAAGCGTTTCATAAATTTGCTCCTGAATGATACGTTCCTGCCGCTCAAAGGACAGCGGGATGCGCTCAAACTGGCTATGCCCGATGATGACGGCATCGTAGTCCCCGGTGGCGATGCGGGCACAGAATTTTTTGCGGTTGGCAGTCTCAAAGTCCTTGCGCCGTGCTACCAGCAACTTGGCATTGGGGTAGAGGTTCAGAAACTCGCTTGCCCACTGCTCCGTCAAATGGTTGGGCACTACGAAAAGGCTTTTCTGGCACAGCCCCAGCCGTTTAGCTTCCATGGCGGATGCCGCCATTTCGTAGGTTTTGCCTGCGCCAACTTCGTGCGCAAGCAGCGTATTACCGCCATAAAGCACATGAGCGATGGCGTTGCGCTGGTGCTCTCGGAGGGTGATCTCCGGGTTCATACCGACAAAATGGATGTGGGAGCCATCGTATTCACGGGGTCTGGTGCTGTTGAACAACTCATTGTACTGTTTTACCAGCGCAATGCGCCGCTGGGGGTCTTGCCAGACCCAGTTGGCAAAAGCGTCCTTGATGACCTGCTGTTTCTGCTGTGCCAGCATAGTCTCCCGCTTGTTCAACACCCGCTTGGGCTTGCCTTCGGCATCCTCAATGGTGTCATAGATGCGGACATCTTTCAGGTTCAGGGTCTCCTCCAGAATCTTGTAGGCATTGGCACGGCTGGTGCCGTAGGTCTCGGAGGAGATAATATCGCCCCGCCCGGTGGCAGTTTTGCCCTCCACACGCCATTCTGCGGTATAGGGAGAATATCTCACCTTGACTGCATGGCGTAGATAGTAGGGAATCTGGAACGTCTCGGTCATAAACTTCTGGATAATGTCCGGGTCCAGCCAAGTAGCACCCAGCCGTACATCAATTTCAGATGCTTCCAGTTCTCTGGGCTGTGCTTTGGTCAGTGCATCCACGTTGACCACAAATTCCGGGTTTGTCTCAGCGGCGAACTGTGCCATCCGCAGCTTCGCCCGGACATCGCCGGAAAGGTACTCGTCTGCCATCTGCCAGCCGACTTCCGGGTCAGTGGGGTCGGCGGCGGGGTCCTTGAAGATCACGCCGGAAAGTTCGGTGGTAATGCGCCCGTACTCGCCGGGTGTGCCCAGCAGCTCCGCCATATAGGGCAAGTCCACCTTGCCATGCTCTCCGATGGACACCGCCAATGCTTCGCTGGGGGTGTCCACACTGGCGACGGTGCGCTCCGGGCGAATGGTGCGTTTCGTAAACATTGCCGCCTTGCTCTTGAGCTGCCCCTGCTCGTCCAGATTTTCCAGCGAACACAGCAGATAATAGGAGGAATCCTGCTCAAACAGCCGCCCGTTTTTGCGGTCGTTCAGCAGACCGTATTTGGCGGTAAAGGCATCGTAGGCGGCGTTCAAACGCTCCTGCGTTGCCTTAATGTCGGCATCGGGGTAATCCTCCAACTGCTGTTGAATCAGCTCGTTGACGATCTGCCGCAGCTCCACCATGCCGGTGACACGCCCCTTGGCGGTGTCGGACAGCTCCACCTGCGTCATCACGGAATTTTCCCGGTAGAACACCTCGCCGTCCACCACGGTGTAGGAGAAATTCTTCACATCCGGGTCAGCAGGGAGCGTCTTGCGCTCTGCCTCGGCATCCGTAATATCTGGTGTTTCCACCTCGACTTCGGTGTACTGACCCTCAATATGCTGCACCGCTTCGGCAAGCTGGTCGCCAAGGTTTGCGCCCTCAAGGGGTGCAACGGTCAGTTCCTCCCGTCCGTACTGGGTGCTTTCGGTGGTCAGCTCGCCCAGCACCATCTCCGGATGGTCTACGAAATACTGGTTGATGGCAAAGCCGTCCTCGGTCTTGCCAAGCTGCACCCAGTCCGGCTCAATGTCCGCAGGGCGGTCACGCTTCTGCAAAAAGATAATGTCGCTGACAACATCTGTGCCTGCGTTAGCACGGAACGCATTATTCGGCAAACGGATGGCACCCAGCAAATCGGCACGCTCTGCCATGTGCTTGCGGGCGGTGCTGTCCTTGCTGTCCATGGTGTAGCGGCTGGTGACGAACGCCACCACGCCGCCCGGACGCACTTGGTCGATAGCCTTGGCGAAAAAGTAGTTGTGGATGGAGAATCCCAACTTGTTGTACGCCTTGTCGTTGATCTTGTAGTTGCCGAAGGGTACGTTGCCCACCGCCAGATCGTAGAAGTCACGCCGGTCTGTGGTCTCAAAACCGGCAACAGTAATGTCAGCCTGCGGATACAGCATCTTGGCAATGCGCCCGGTGATGCTGTCCAGTTCCACGCCGTACAGCCGGCTGTCTGCCATGCTGTCCGGCAGCATTCCAAAGAAGTTGCCCACACCAAGACTAGGCTCCAGAATGTTACCGCTGCGGAAACCCATGCGTTCCACCGCATCGTAGATACCACGGATAACGGTGGGGCTGGTGTAGTGGGCGTTCAGGGTACTGGAACGAGCGGCGGCGTATTCGTCCTCGGAGAGCAGTCCTTTCAGTTCGACGTACTCTTTTGCCCAACTGTCTTTGCCGGAGTCAAAGGCATCTGCCAGACCGCCCCAGCCCACATACTGGGAAAGCACCTGCTGTTCCTCGGCGGTGGCACCCCGATGCTCCTCTTCCAGCTTGAACAGGGTGCGGATGGCTTCGATATTCCGGGCATATTTCTGCTTTGCGCCGCCCTCGCCCAGATGGTCGTCCGTGATGCGGAAGTTCCCAGCAGGCTCCGGCGCAGGTTCAGCATTCAGAGCTTCATCCAAGGCAGCGGCATCCGGGAAGGTCTGCACTTTTCCGTCCATCACAGTAGAGATGGGGAGTTCGTCCAGTTCTTCGTCCGTAAGCGGCGGTTTGTCCTCGTCCGGCTCATGCGCAGGAGTGAGATTGACCGTCAGGTTGTGCAGATGGATGTTGCCCGGCTGGCGCAGCAGCCGTTCCAGATTTTCCTTGCTTTCCGAGCGGGCAACCGGATAGACCTCATCCGGGTCACGAAGCTGGATGTTCAGAGTTCCGACAGTTTCGACCGTAAAATCCTTACCGTCCAGACGGATTGTATCGCCCACACGGTAATCACGCTCTTTTGGGAGAGCGGGAACAGGTTCATTTTCTGCCAAAAACTTTGCCTTTTCCACTGCAAGCCAATCGGCGGCGGTTCGTTCATCCGTCTCTTTTTTCAAAGCGGTGCAATAGGATTCGGCCTGCTCCTTGTCTGTAAATTGCGCCATTCCGTTATCATTTGCATAGTAGCCCTCATTGAGATCATCCCAGATAGCAAAAAGCTGGGACGTACCTCCGACCACTTCGCGGACAGAAAAACGCTCATATTCCGGCACCTCGGATTCCTTGTAGATGGTTTCTGCCTGCTCCAGCATTTCATCCACACGCTGGCTAGGTTCATTCTGCCGCAGACCGTCCTCGAATTGTCGTTTGTTGATAACTTCGTTATCCCACGACTGTCCGTGTGCGCTGGTGTCGATGCGAACATCCGTTTCGCCGATATAGCCAATGGTGCCCTCGATGGTTCCAGTGGGCAAATCAACCATTACATCGTCACCGACTTTGTAGCCGTTTTCTTCCTGTACAGTGGTACACTGCTCCTTTTCTTCATCCGTCAGGTAGCGGTCGGACTGGATCATTAGGTCGATATACTTTTCCACCTGCGCCCATTTCAGGGTGATTTTCTGGTGGTCGGGGTAATGGTCAAATTCCAGACCCTTCCAGTCGTGATTCACAAAACCCCAGCTTCCGTCCAGAAAATCGTAGGAGTGCCCACCAATGCCGTACTCCTTTGCCAGTGCTTTGGCACGGAGTTTGCGGTCAGGCTGGGTCTGGTACAGCGCCATAATGCGCTGCTTGCCACCTGTAAACCCAGAACCATGCTTACGCAGTTCGTTCTCGATTTCAGCCTGCGACAAAACAAAAGCGGAGGACGATTTCTCGCTCTCCGCTCGGTCGATGTTCTTAATCTGTTCTGCTTCGGTAGGGATGGCGGCATCCAGAAAACTTAGCTGTAAATCAGCTCCGTCAGAATGATTTCCTCGGTTTGCGCCCGCAGGCTGTTCATGTGCCTCACCCAGCTCATCTGGTTCTTCTCCTTGTCCGGGGCTGGGTTCTGCTTCAGCAGTTCGGTCATCATCTGCTGCATCCGGCTCTCTGCCGTCTGCTCCAGCTCCATCAGATGCGGGTACAGCGTTCCGTTCAGGAGCATCGAGTTGTACAGCACCGGGTGATGCTGCTTCAGATAGTTCCGGCGCATCCTGCCGTACTTGCCCAACGGGATCTTCGGCTGGCTGAGGGTCAGGTTCGGGAGCTGGTAATCCCCGATGGTCGAGTAGGTCACGTTCCTGTTCTTCATATTCATGCTGGCTCCTTTCTACATTGCGGCGACGGATGGTGGTTTTGACGGTACGCTCGATATTCCGTAGCACATCACGGCTGCAATCGCTGACCGCCGTACCCAGTGCATAGACAGCATCCTGGGTCGAAAAATCGTAAATTGCCTGAAAATCGTCCCGGTCAAAATAACCCTCTGGTTCAAAACCGCACCGTTCCAAAATGGTGTACATGATGCTGATTGCGGCGGCACTCTTGAACTGGAGTTCCTGTCCGGCATCATCATAATCCATCAGGAACGAACCGTCAACGATGGCGAGGATGTCTGTGCTGTTGTTGTCCCAGTAGGATTCTGCCAGCTTTCCGGCAATGTCCGCAATCTGCTGGCTGAGCCGTTCATGGTGAATGCCGTATTCCTGCGCCAACATTTCCGATACCGGCTGGAACAGGTCATCGTTGAGCTGCCACACCTCCGGGTCACGGGAATTGCGCCGAACCCCGGTGTCGCTTACGTCAAAGACGTAGTGCAGCCGGGGAAATCCGCTGGATTCGTCCAGCAGAGCGATGCCCTTGGAACCCCGGCGCACATAGCGGTTCATCCGGTTGTTCCAGATGTCAAAGTCGGCACAGGCGGTGGCATCCGGGCGCTGGGCGTAGATCATGAGCTGGTCGGCAAAGGGGTACTTGTACAGCCGGGATGCGGTGGTCAGGTAGTCCGTCCAGCTTTCCCAGTACCGGGTCAAGCCGTTGGCTGTGCGCTGGGCAAGGGCGAGATATTCTTCGGTTTTGCTTGGCATAGCGTTCCTCCCTTCAATCTCGTTGTAAACAAAAAAGCGAGCGACCTTTTCAGGTCACTCGCTTATGGAATCTATGGTAGTTTAATCTTTGTACACAACTACTTCTCCTGTATGTCTTAACGGACCTTCTCAGCATCCCACTCCATTACGGATCCGGTCGCTGCATCAATCGTGAATTCGTATTCCGTTCCACCGTAGATGATCTTTCCTTCGTATTCCGGACGTCCGTCATCATAATCAAGCTTCCATTCGTAGAGATCCTTGTCCGTTGCTCCGCTTACACGGTCAAGGGCTGTTTTCTTTGCATCTGCCTCACTGACCGTAACGTTCTTGCTGTCTGCTCCCATCGTTTTTTCTTCATATGCGGAGCTGATGATCTCTCCGGTGTCTGTCGCAATCTCATAGTCATACTTTGCACCGCCTGCATACCATTCAATGTCATATACCTGACGTCCGTCTTCATAGTCAAGCTTTGACTTGGTGATCGTTGCATCCGCTGCCTTCACTCCGGCATGCTCCAGTGCGATCTTCTGTGCTGCTGCTTCATCCACGGTTCCGGTACCTGTTGCATTCTGTGCCGGAGCAGGGGCAGCGGGGTCTGCCGTCTCCGTCTGTGTCCCGGAAGCCTGCGCATTCTGTTCTTGGCTGCTCATTTCCATGACAGCTCCTGTCTCTGCATTGATCGTGTAGGCGTAGGCATACTCTCCGGAAGTAAATTCCACCTTATAGCAGGCCACTCCCGCCACCTCACTTAAGGTCGTGGCTGAAATGTCTGCATCTGCCGCTACAATATCCGCTGCTTTTAACGCCGCTTCCTGTGCCTCCTCCATAGGGATCATCTGTTCCTGCTGCTGGCTGCTTTGCTGCGGAATACTGGCTGCCGCATTATATCTGTATCCGGTCAGGGTCATTGCAAGTGCAAATGCCGCTCCGATAAAAATCCATTTCTTTCTCATATTCTTTCTTATCCTTCCTATCAGATTGGGATGTGTAAAGTGTAGCCGATATCCTGCCAGATTACAAGTGGAATTTTTGTGTACAGGGTATATACGATTTGTCGAGTTCAGTATACCACACCGAATCCCATTGTAAAAGAGCCTATGTACGCCGCCCGCAGGCGGCAAAATTCAGTCGAGCGGAAATTCCAGTTCGGCAAACTCGGCATCGGTCAGTAGTTTCAGCTTTTCGATAACACCCTCCGACAGTTCCCGCAGGGCGGTTTCATCGGGCATCAGGTAGCACTGCATGAGCCGCAGTTCGTGGATAAGCCCCATCCGGGTGCCGGTGTTGTAAAGCATCATCAGCATGAGTTCTTCATGGTTAAAGTTCATGTTCAGCCCTCACTTTCCGGCATACCGTGGGATTGCACTCCGGGGCATCGCACTTTTCCTTGAGATTCATCAGCACCGAAGGGCGTTCCGGCTGCTTGTCCAGAAACCCCTGTAAATCTTTGAAGCCGATGCTGTCCACATAATGCACAGACACCTCGCCATTGCGTTTGAGTGCAATCACATCGCTGACGGACAGGCTGTGCCCCTCAAAATCCTGCGGACGGGAGAGGTTGAACATCTGAAATAGTTCTTCCAAAATCTCGTCGCTCGGCACATCCTGCCACATGGCGGGCAAATCAGCATAGTAGGTGACCTCATAATGCTCCGGGTCTGGCGTTTTGCCCCGACGATGCAGTTCCCGCATGGAAGCAAATCTTTCATCGAGGATTTTTTCGTCATGCCGCAGCTGCATCACCATATAAACATCGCACCCTGCGTTCAGAAACTTCTGCGGGATGTCCGTCATGGGTTCACCGTCAAAATTCTGGTTCCATTTTTGCTGCATCGTCCACCTCACAGTTCTGGCGCAGAACGTGCAGACGATTTTGGCGCAGACGTATCACTTGCCAGTTCTGCCAGCTTTTCCAGTGTGGAAGGGCGATGGTCTGCACTCAGCTCCTCGGCTTCCGCAACTTTGTCCCTGACGGCATCGTAGTCCTGCAACAGCCGCCGCCCCTTTTCCATGTGGTGTGCTTCCAGAATCTGCTCACGGGCTTCCTGAATGGTCAGTTCCGGGGCATCCAACTGCCCGCCGTCCATCACGGAATAATCGCTGTGGTAGAGGGTGTAGTCCCATCCATCCTCACAAGACTGGATGGCAAGGTAGCCTTTGCCGCCCAGTTCCCACGCCGCCTGCTCGTCCTGTGTCTGAATCTCCGGGTAGAAGTCGGCATGGTTTCGTTCCATGACCTCGGCAAACTGGCAGATGTGGAACACATTGCCCAGACCGCCCATGTCAAAGTGATAATCATCCAGATGTTCCACCCGTGCCGTAAAACTGTGCCCATCCGGGTAATCCACCTGAATCACGCCGCCATCTGGAATGCGATAGAGGTCATCATAGTGGCTGTTGATGAGACGAATATCCTTCGGCAGCGTTTCCGGCTCCCAGATGCGCCGTCTGCCGATGCCCGCCTGCGGGATGTTTTCGAGGATCTTTACGCTTTCCTGTTGGATGACCTTGCGGTCATCGTCCGAAAGTTCAAACAGATACCAGTTCCGGGCGGCAGAAATGGCGTTCCTGCCATCGGGCGGCAGATTCTTTTCCGAGATCTGCCCACTTTCCAGCGGCTCGCCAGTCACCTTGTTATAAGTGGCAAAGCCGACCCCTGCACCGTTTTCCCGGAGATGCAGATAGCGTTCATCGTTGATAAGGTAGACCGCTTCTTTTTTCTGCTCCATCAGCACCCACCTTCAAATTCCAGGGAAAACTTGCTGCGGCCATCGGCTTCACAGGACAGCAGCACGGTGGCATTGTAGGTCTTGCCCTTGGCACTCTTGCAGTCCTTCAAGCGGACACGACCATCCCGCAGCAGCTTGTCCGCCACATGAGCGTCCAGCCGCTTGCCCAGACGCTTAAAGAACGCATTGTCCTTCCACAGGACAAAACGGCACTCCCGGTTCTCGCAGAACCAGCCTTTTTCACGCTCCACGACAGGCTTACCACAGTTCGGGCAGACACCAATAATCTTGCTTTTCATAAGTGCATTCGCTCCTTTTTTCATTTCCGTGTTCTTTACCAGTTCGGTAATCATCGTATTGATCTCGGTCATAAATTCGCTCGGCTCCATTTCGCCACGTTCGATTTGCAGCAGCTTTGTTTCCCAATCGGCGGTCATTTCCGGAGATTGGATTTCTTCGGGCATCACAGTGATGAGGGCTTTTCCCTTGTCGGTGGGCAGCAGCACCTTGGTTTTCTTGTTGCCCTTGCGCTCCAGAAAACCCTTCTGCACCAGTTTTTCAATGGTGGCGGCTCTGGTTGCCGGAGTACCGATACCCTGACGTTCTACGCCCTCCGGCATACTATCCGCACTGGCGGTTTCCATAGCGTGCAGCAGGGTGTCCTCGGTAAAATGCTTCGGCGGGGACGTCTGCCCCTCCTTCAGTTCGGCGTTGAGGATGCCGCACTCGTTTTCCGCTGCATTGGGCAGGGCGGTGAGTTCTTGCTTCCGGTTCAGGATGTCTGCCAGCACCTTGCGCTCCACCGCTTTCCAGCCTTCTTCCAAAATATCCTTTCCCTTGGCGGTAAATTCCTCCCCGGCACATTCGGTGGTCAGCAGGGTTTCCAGATACCGGAAGGGCTTGCTCACCGCCATCAGCGTCCGGGCGATGATGAGCTTCAGGACATTCTGCTCCCCCTTGGGCAATGCGTCCAGATCGGCTTGCAGCATACTGCGAGTGGGCAGAATGGCGTGGTGGTCGGTGACTTTTTCCCGGTTGACGGTGCGCCGTGTCCGGGGCACAGCCTCGTCCACATCTTCCGGGGTAATGTCGAGAAAACCCTCCAACTCCTCAGTCAGTTCCTCCAGCATTTCCTCGTCATCGTCGGTGATATAGCAGCTATCAGTTCGGGGATAAGTGGTAAGTTTCTTCTCATACAGGCTCTGCACATAGTCCAGCGTCTGCTGTGCGCTGTACCCCAGCAAGCGGTTAGCATCCCGCTGAAGGGTGGTCAGATCGTACAGCGGTGGTGGATTCTCGGACTTTTCCTTGCAAGTGATGCGCTGGATCGTTGCTACCATCTCCTTTCGGCAGGCTTCCAGCAGGTTTTCTGCAACGGTTTTTTCGGGAATACGGCGGCTGGATGCCGTGCAGCCACTGGTCAGTTCCAGATCCACCGTGTAGAACTTCTCCGGCACAAATGCGGCAATGGCTGCTTCCCGCACTACGGTCATAGCAAGCACCGGGGTCATAACACGCCCCACCGCCAGCGGTTGACCGTACAGGCACGAAAAAAGCCGGGACGCATTGATTCCGACCATCCAGTCGGCACGTTCCCGGCAGAGTGCTGCATTGTACAGCGCGTCGTATTCAGTTGACGGTTTGAGGTGGGCAAAGCCCTCCCGGATAGCGTTTTCTTCCATGCTAGACAGCCACAGCCGGGAAAAGGGCTTTTTGCAGCCCGCTTGTTGGTACACCAAACGGAAGATCAGTTCTCCCTCGCGTCCTGCATCGCAACTGTTCACGATGCTATCCACATCCGGGCGGTGCATGAGCTTTTGCAGGATGCCGAATTGCTTTTTGGTGGAGGCAGACACCAGATACTGCCACTTTTGCGGCAGGATGGGCAAATCTGCAATGCTCCACTTAACGTACTTGGCATCGTAGACATTGGGCGGAGCCAGCTCCACTAAATGACCAATACACCAGCTCACCAGATAGCCATTGCCTTCAAGGTAGCCGTCTTTGCGGCTGGTAGCGCCAAGGACTTTTGCATAGGACATAGCGACAGATGGCTTTTCTGCTACAACTAGAATTGAAATAAGCGTTCCCTCCAATCTGTTTTCATTTGGATATGTACGGCGGCAAAACGCCGCCTTAAAATCAGATGGGTTCGGTATCCTCCTCGCCGGCTTCTTCCGGCTCATCCTCCACAGGAATCTCAAAATCGCCCTTGTCCTCGGTGTAGTTTGCATCGGGGTCAAGGGCTTCTTTTTCGGCCTGCTTTTTCTGCTTCTGCTTTGTGAAAGCATAGAAGCCGCCGCCTGCTGCCAGCGCAATCAGCACGACCACACCCAGAAAGCCCGATGCGATCTTTGTGACCTTATTTTCCTCGGGCTGTTCCGTGCCGGATGCTGCCGCTTCTTCGGCGGCTTTCTTGGCTTCTTCCTCGGATTTCAGCCTGTCCCGTTCCGCCTGCGCCGCCGCTTCCTTTTCGGCGGTATAAGCGTCCGCATCTTCTTCCTCCATAAGAGCCAACAGGTCGGCTTCATCCACAAGATTCATAAAGTGGACGGTCTGCTGTCCCTTGGCGTTGCGGTCAATCACCAGATAGAAAGTCGCACCCGACTTCGACACCAGTGTAATGAACTGCTGTCCGCTGCCATCGGAATAGTTGGTGTGGTAGTCGTCCACCAGCGTCAGATTGCCCTCCGGGGTCAGGGCACCAGCGGTTTCGTCCGTGATGGTGACAACATCCTCCTCCACCACTTCCGGCAGAATCGGCTGCTCCACGGGGGCGGCTTTGCCCTCAAAGGCAAAGGCAGGAGCCGCCATACCAGCGCACAGTGCCGCCGATACCAACAGCGCCCCCAGTTTCTTAATCTTCATCTGCACCGACCTCCTTCTCAAAAGTTGCACCCACAGCGGACAGCGCAGCCGGGTTCGGGGTGGCAGTTGCCGACTGCCGCAGCAGGGCGGCAAGCTGTTCCGGCGTGACCTTTGCAGTCCGTACCATCTCGTTGACCTCGGCGGAATCCTCCTCCTGAATGCGCCGCTCCAGAATCTCGATGCGGTTGTTCAGCTTGATGCGGCGTTCCTTCTCTTTTTCCAGCATCGCCCGCAGTTTATCCGATTTTTCGCTCATAAAACTCCTCCAATCATTTTGAAAGCCGTCCGAACCCGGCGAGATGCTTCTCCCAGTAGGACGAGTGAATGTTTGCGTACTTGATGGGGTCTCCGGCACTGACCATCATGCCATTGCCCAGATAGATTCCGGTATGGCTCATGCCGGGGGTGTCGTAGGTGCCTTTGAAAAAGACCAAATCTCCGGGCTTTGCTTCGGCCTCGCTGATGTGCTGGCTCTTATTCCACAAGCCGTTGGCGGTAGTGCGCCCCACATCGTAGCCGTTCTGGTTGTACACCCAGCAGACGTAGCCGGAGCAGTCAAAGCCTGTTTCCGGGGAGGAACCGCCCCAGACGTAAGGCGTGCCCACATACTTTTGGGCTTCCTTGTAGATGGCGGCGAACTCCTCATCCGTCAGGGCTTCTGCCGGAATCTGATAGTCGATGCCCGGTGTGCCGGAACCATCGGAGCCACCGGGCGGCAGACCACCGTTGAACAGATAGGGTCTGCCGCCCAGCGTGTCTTGAAAGATCTCGTACCGTTTCCACTGGTCGTTGTCCAGTTCCTCCCGGATAACTACTTCCAGCCCTTTGTTCACCAATTTGGTGTGGAAGATTTTGTACTCGTAGGGCACCTGCGTGGGAACCGGGATTCCTGCCGGACTGATGACCCAAACGGTCTTGTACCGTATCTGCACCTCCACCCATGTGGTCAGCTTGTACTGCTTTTTGAATGTCTCCTTCAGTTTTCCCTGTGCCTCGCTGCGGGTGTAGTCATCATACAAGGTGGTCAGGAACGAAGTGAGCTGCCACGGGTCATGCTCGATGGGGTCAAGGTGGTACTGGTACTCGTTGTAGCCGGGGTGGTCGGTGGGAGTGCGCTTGATCTTTTTGTCCAGTTCCTTTTCCAGCTTCTTGTAGTCCTGTTCTGCGCCCCGGATGTCCCTGTCCTCGGCGGAGTACATGGTCTGCCCGGACACCTGTGTGCCGCCGGAAAAGAGGATGCCGCAGGAGGAAAAGCCGGACATCACCATGAGGATGAGCAAAAGAAAAACGCCCACGATCACCAGAACGTGTGCGTTGCTCTTGGCGGCATTCGCCAGCCCTTTCACGGCAGCGCTGACGGCAGCTTTGTCCCTTTCTACCGCCTGTTCCATGCTGGACCGGGCGGCAGATGCACCGTTGGATGCCGCTTTGCCGCCTGCGGTTTGCGCCGCCGTGCCCGAACGGGCAGCGGCATAGTAGCTTTTGTGGATTTCTTGCCGCTGTTTCCAGCGGGAAAGCCAGTTGGAGCCGCCCTCGCCGGTGCAGGATGCGCCTGCATCTTGTGGCGCAGTCGGCTCTCGTGCAGAAGATTTTGCGGTTTTGGTGCCTTTCTTGCCCTGCATCTTGGCTTTCTTCTTGAGCTTCCGGGCATAGCGGCTTTTGGAAATATCACGGACATTTCCTGCCGCTTTTTCGCCCTCGCTCAACGCCTGCACACCGACATTTTCATCCTCGTACTGTTCAACCTCCCGATGCACCGCAGAGCGGGCGGCATGGGCAGCGTACATCTCCCGCTTCTGCGCCTTACTCAACCGGCTCAGTTCGTCCGGGGTCAGTTCCGCCTTGCCGAACCGCAGGTGCTGGTTTTTTTCGGCGGTCTTTTCTGCATCGGTTTTCAGTTTTTTCTTTTTGGGCACCGTCTGCTCTACCTTGGCTTTTTTCGGGGGAGAACGGGTCTTTTTTGCGGACGTTTCCTCTTTGATGTTCAGCTTCGGTTTACTCATTTCTGCGCGCCCTCCGAAACTTCACCCAACTTGGTGGTCATAATGCGGTAGAGTTCCAGATCGGTGGGGAAACGGTCCACAAACGGCAGAATGACATTGCCGAAAAACAGCAGCCCTTCGCCCTCGCCGGAGTGGGTCACATAGGAAAGCTGATGGGGCGAAATATTGAGCTGCTTTGCGAGAATTTGCCGGTCGCCTGCCGCCTGATTCAGCATGATGATCATGTCACTGTTCTCGAAAATATTCTCGACTTCACGGGAAGAAAGAAGGTCTTTCACGTTCTGGGTCAGCCCTGTGGGAATACCGCCCCACTTGCGGAAACGCTTCCAGATCTCCACGGAATACGCCGCAGTCTGCTCCTCTTTTAAGAGAAGGTGCATCTCATCCATATAATACCGGGTGGACTTGCCGCTGCTGCGGTTTGCCGTGACACGCCCCCACACCTGATCCTGCACGATGAGCATACCGAGTTTCTTCATCTGTTTGCCCAGTTCCTTGATGTCGTAGCAGACGATGCGGTTATTGACGTTCACATTGGTACGATGGTTGAACAGGTTCAGACTGCCCTTGACGTAGATTTCCAAAGCTGTTGCGACATGGTGGGCTTCTTTCTCGTCCTGTTGGAGCAGGGCATTGTACAAGTCCTCAAGGATGGGCATATTCTCCGGGCAGGGGTCCGCAAAATATTTGCGGTAGATCAGATGCACACAGCGGTCGATGACGGTTTTCTCCACCGGCAGCAGCCCTTCTTTGCCGCCCACCACCAGTTCACACAAAGAAAGAATAAAGTCAGCTTTCAGGGAAAGCGGGTTATCTTCCTCGGAGTAGTTGGCGTTAATGTCCATGGGGTTGATGAACTGGGTGCTGTTGGGGCTGATTTTGATGACCTGACCTTTCAGCCGATTCACCAGCGGCGAGTATTCGCCTTCGGGATCGTTCACAATAATATCATCGTCCGTCACCAGAAACGCATTGGCAATTTCACGCTTTGCTGAGAAACTTTTGCCGCTTCCCGGAGTGCCGAGGATCAAACCATTGGGGTTCTTCAGCTTCTTCCGGTCCACCATGATAAGGTTGTTGGACAGGGCGTTCAGGCCGTAATACAGGCTTTCTTTGCCAGACTGGTAAAGTTCCTGTGTGGTGAACGGAATGAAGATGGCCGTGCTGCTGGTGGTCAGCCCTCGCTGAATTTCGATCTGACAGTCAGCCAGCGGCAGGCTGCTCATCAGCCCCTGCTCCTGCTGAAAATCCAGCCGGCACAGGTTGCAGTTGTGCTTCTGGGCAATGGAGCTGGCCTGAAAGACGTTGTTTTCCAGTTCCTGCTCCGTGCGTCCGGTGTTCAGCACCAGAAAGGTGACAAGGAACATCCGTTCGTTCTGGCTCTGCAATTCTTTCAGCAGGGCTTTGGCATCTCTGCCGTAGGTCGCCAAATCCGACGGAATGATGTCAATATCATATCCGGCACGGATTGCCTTCTTCTGTTCCTCGATCTTGCTGCGATCCAGTTCGGTGATGGTGCGCTTCACGGTCTTAATGGCACGATTCTGATCGACACTCTGGATGTGCATGGTAACGATCTGCGAGGAATCCATGTCCAGAAAATCCTTCAAAAGCTGGTCGCTGATGTCGGATGCCGTGATGCTCAAAAAGCTGGCAGCGCAGTAGATGCCGCCCATCTGGAATGTCCGGGAATTTTTGAAGGCAAAGGCGGTGGGTGCAATGGCATCCTTCACCGAAAGGCCGCTTTTCACAAGGTCTTTCCAGTCAAAGTGAAATTTGGATGCGCCGTCCATGTTGAACATATCGTGCATGAGTTTCAGCCGCTGGACACCGTTCAGGGGCTTTGCCTGCACCCCCAGCCGGTGAAAGTTGTTGAGCAAATCGTTTTGGATGTGGTCAAGCCGGGGCTTGACCTGTGCCATGCTTTCGCCCTCCACACCAAAGGTGATGAATTTGGTCTTGGTCAGACCATTATTGCCCTTGGCAAGCTGCTGGCGCAGCATCTGGCTGTACTCAGCACGAACATCATCGAAACCATCTCGCTGGTACGGGATACGGATGCTTTTCTCAAACTCGGTGCTGTCGGTTGCCATGTTCACAAAGGACAGTTCAAATTTGATGGAGCTGTCGAAGAAGTTCAGAAAACTGCACCATTCCTCAAAAATCGCCGTCTTATCCTCCTGCTGTGCCAACTGATAGTTGATGTCCTGATACTGGATGGTGCGGGTGTAATAGTTTGCTTTCACCCGGCAGGTGCCATCCTCGAACATCCGCTGCATGGGGATGGACTGCTGGGCGGTCCGGGGCACAGCAGGCTTTGCGTTCTGCCTGCGCTTCTGCGCAGACTGCGGCTTGCTGTGCTTACCGGTCTTTTTCCAAAACGGGATCATGGGTCATGCCTCCCTTCATCAAAATCGCATAGTAGTTGTTGGTCTTGTAGGGGCGAATCTTCGGGCGGAGAAACCGGGACTGCACATAGTACGACAGCAGCTTTTCCATGGGCTGACCGTTCTTTTCGTACATCCCAAGGAAGAACGCCGGCAGCATCACCGCCATCATGCCGAGGGTGGCGGCAGTGTTGCCGCCGGAATCCCGGAGAACAAAAAACAGCGGCACTCCAATGAGAGCCGCTGTGCCGAAACAAAGCAGTTGCCGTTTCGTCAGGTTGAATGCGACCTTCGATTTTACTTTCGTCAGGTCACGGGGAACGGAAATATACGCAGCCAAGT
>OBKN01000388.1_pt1 | contig 21128 bp, 17 predicted proteins | sample 1519931 | NCBI WGS metagenome assembly OBKN01 (sample SAMN04209254, study PRJEB22552) | human gut metagenome | biome: gut; material: feces | host: Homo sapiens | place: USA: Oklahoma
GCCATCGCGCCGGCCTGGTACATGGTGGCCATCGCAGTTGTCGCGTTCATCGCCATGTGCATGACCCACGACCATTCCGGCAAGAAGCTGGACGACGTGAAGTAGGTTTCGCCGTCCATTTGGCTGCATTAAGTGAAGGGCCTCCTGCGTGAGGCCCTTTTTTTGCGACGGGAGCGCTCTCCAGATGCAAGAAACCCCGCTGCGTTTCAAGGGCTTTCGCAGCGGGGTTCTCACCTCAGAGAGTCCTGCGGAGGGCAGCCGCAGGGCGTTCGGGCGGTTAACGCCCCTGAATTAGCGGATGATGATGGGCCAGTCTCCCATAAGGGGCCTCCTCTGGTCGCTCGCGTATTCGCTGACCTCACTATAAAGGCCCGCTCTTCAATTATCAATATCTAAATTTCTGATAATAACTTTGGTACAAAATAATAATAACATTCTCAATTATAACTATCTTTAAGATCAACTTCTGATAATAGGAGATTCCGAAGCTGATAGAATGGGAGCGAGAGGGCAAGCTCAAGGAAAGGCGGCGCGATGGCGGGGAAGTCTGCGATGCGGGGAAAGACGGAGGCGATGCCGAAGCGGCTCTCCGTGGACGAGCTGGTGGCCTTTATGAGCCTGCCCATTTTCCACGAGCTGCGCACGGCGGTGGACGTGGGCATTCTGCTCTTCGACGACTTGGACGACTACGATCTTCCCGAGGGCTACTCGAAGGAGGACATCTGGCGCATCCTGCTCGCCGTGCGCAAGCAGGCCGCCGTGTTCATCCCTGAGGATCCGGAGCGCACGGCCGACATGTGGATGGTCACGACCAGTTCGCTGTCGTTCAACACCGAGATGCTGGAGGTGCGCTCGAAGGAGGACTCCTCGTTGGCGCGATCGCTCAAGGACATGCAAGGGTCGCCGTTCGTGACGCGCTTCATCGAGCGCACGCTGGTGCGCGGCCTGGCGGACGAGGGCATCGCGGTGGACGAGGAGCGGGTGCACGAGCTGTTCGCGGGGGCGCCCCCGCTGACGTCTCTCGATCAGTTGGTGGCCAACTACTTTCGTCTTTCGAGCGATTGCGACAGCTTGGCGCGGCGCGCGGTGACCCACGGGCTCATCGAGACGCTGTACTACGAGCTTTCCGAGGGGGTGGATTTGTCCGAGCTGCCCGAGCGGGTGCTCGCGCCGTTGGATCCGCGCTTGGCGCCCCCGGAGTCCCAGGTGCTGATGGATCTGGTGTGCCAGCGGGCCTGTGCCGCAGGGGACGACATGCGCTTCGGTCCCGTATTGCGGCTGCTCAACATCAGCTGGTTCTTCCGCTACTTCAACGTGCTGCCGCGCCTGAACGTGCTCGTGGGACTGCTTTTGCGGAATATCCTGGCGTTGAAGTGGGGTTTTCCCGTGCTCAGCTGGATACCGGAGGGCTTCGATCCGACCTTGGCGGAGGCGCCGGTGGATGCGGCCCGCTACGAGGCGGTGTTCGAGTCGTGGTCGACCGACTACGGTTTCGGCTTCGATTTCACGCCCTATTTCGAGTTGAATGTGTGTCTGTACCTGCGCGAGCTGGAGCGGCTGGCGGTTTCCATCACCTATCTCGAGCAGCTCAACGAGCAGATCGAGCGCATCTTCGAGTCCCACATCAATGCGCGCCAGAAATCCATCCTGGTGGCGTTGTGCCGCGAACCCGGGGCTCTTTTGCGCATCGCGCCGCATCAGCGCAGCTTCCGCATCGCCTACGGCACCGCCCGGGCCGATTTTCTGGGACTGGAGCGCGAGGGGTATTTGGTGCGAGAACAGGAAGGACGCGCCTTCGCGTTCCGCGCTCATCCTGGCTTGCAGGAGAAGATCGTCCAGCTGGGGGCCGCTGTGGTCGGCTCGGCGGAAGCGAGCCTGGGGGAGGGCGCCGTTGTAGTATCCTGAGGGGGAACTGAGAATCCGACTGGGCTTAGGGCCAATGAGGGCCAGTCCCCGCGCGCGGCGGCTGGCGAGAGTGTGCGAAAGGACTGCCATGATCAACGAGAAGATGTACGGGCTGGGCGATGAGCCGAGTGCCATCCGCGAGCTGTTTGCCTACGGGATGGCGCGCAAGGCCGAGATCGGCGCCGAGAACGTGTTCGATTTCTCGATCGGCAACCCTTCGGTGCCGGCGCCCGATTTGGTGCGCGAAACCATGCTGGAGCTTCTGGACATGGATCCGGTGACCCTTCACGCCTATTCGCCCGCGGCGGGTCTGCCCGAGGTGAAGGAGGCCATCGCGGCGTATCTGTCCAAGCGCTACGACACGACGGCGACGCCGGGCCATCTTTACCTGACGGCCGGTGCCGCGGCGGCCTTGGCTTCATCCATTGCCGCTGTGACCCAACCTGGCGACGAGGTGGTCGTAGTGTCGCCGTACTTCCCCGAGTACCGCACCTGGATCGAGGCTGCCGGCTGCACCATCGCGGAGGTGCCGGCAGCGGTTCCGAGCTTCCAGCCCGACATCGAGGCGCTGCGCGCGGCCATCGGGCCGAAGACGAGTGCCGTGATTATCAACACGCCGAACAACCCGGTGGGCGCCGTGTACACCCGCGAGAGCCTGGAGGCCCTGGCGGCCATGCTGCGCGAGCGTGAGGAAGCGCTGGGACGTCCGCTGTACCTCATCAGCGACGAGCCCTACCGCGAGATCACCTACGGCATCGAAGTGCCCTGGGTGCCGTCGCTTTATGCCCGCACTATCGTGTGCTACTCCTACTCCAAGGCGCTCTCGCTGCCCGGCGAACGCATCGGATGGGTATACGTTTCGGATAGCGCCGAGGACGGCGATGCGGTGGCGGTGGCCGTGGCGGGCGCGGGACGGGCGCTCGGCTACGTGTGCGCGCCGGTGCTGCTGCAGCGCGTGGCGGCCCGCTGCGTGGGGGAGCCGTCGGACGTGGCCGCCTACGCGGAGAACCGTACGGCCCTGACCGAGGGACTCTCCGCGCTCGGCTACGAGTACGTGGAGCCGGACGGCGCCTTCTACCTGTGGGTGCGCGCCTTGGAAGAGGACGCCCAGGCGTTCTCGGATCGCGCGAAGGAGTACGAGCTGCTCATCGTTCCCTCGGACAGCTTCGGCGTCGGCGGCTGGGTGCGCCTGTCCTACTGCATCGCCCGCGACACCATCGAACGCTCGATGCCCGCGTTCAAAGCCCTGAAGGAGAGTTACGAAGCCAAATTGAGTTCGTAGCCATAGCGGCCGCCCTCGTTTTCTCAGATTTATCCAAGCCGACCGCTTTAGGAATTTGGTTGGTGCGCTTCTCGTCATTTTCCAAAGAAAGTGGCTCTACTTACGCTTGCGGTGGGCGAGCCAGAAGAAGCCGGCGCTGGCGACGATGAGACCGGCGAGGGTCGCCACGCGGCCTACGCTGGGGTCTTTGTAGCCGATGGCGAAGACGCCGAGGCAGAAGGCGGCCATGATGGCGCAGAGAATGCCGAGCCAGCGCAGGTAACGTTGCTTCTCTTCCATGATGGCGTCCTAGCTTCCGTAGGAGTTCAGGTACTCGAGGATTTCCTGGCGCGAGTGCATGCCGCACTTGCTGTAGATGCGCTTGATGTGGCTGTGGGCGGTGGCGGGGGTGATGAACAGCTCCTCGGCGACCTTTTTCTGCGTGTGACCCAAGGCGTAGAGGGTGAGCACGTCCATTTCGCGGCTCGTGAGCAGGAAATGCTCGCCCATGCGCTCCACGTTGCGACGCATGGAATCGGACAGCTCGCCCATGGTGGACGGGGAAGGGGCGAGGGAAGACTCTAGGGCAGAGGAGGGCGAAGAGCCGAGAGACGACGGCATTGTCGCCGAGGGGGGAGGCGAGGGCGTGGAGCCGGGGGAGGCTGAGGCGGGGTCGATCTGGAAAAGCTGCTCCCGGATAGCGGCGCACTCCTCGTTGCAACGGATGCACTGGCGCGCCTCGGCGGCCTTCAAAGCCTCGGAGGCTGTTTGCTGGGCGGTGGCCTCGCGTCTCGCGGCGTTGAACACGACGCTCTGCAGCGTTTGCTCAGCTTCGGCCAGCGCCGCCGCCGACTCGGCTGCATCGGCTTCGGCCTGGCGCATGACTCGCTCGTTCTCGGCCTCCAGGCGATCGGCTTCCGCAGACGATTCTCCGCGCTCGGCGTGCATGAACTGCACGAGAACCACTTGGGTGGAAATGAGGACAAGAGCCCCGAGAAGCGAGTTGATGAGCAGATCGTTGCCGGCCAACGGGTAAGTGAAGTACAGCAGCATACGGGCGAGGGAGCGCGAGCCGAAGCAGATCACCCAGCCGCCCATGGCGTACACGTAGGGGTCGCGGGTTCCGAAGCTGGTGAAGGCGATGATGACGTACCAGCAGTAGGCGCAGATGACGATGTTCAGCGTGTTGACGGCCACGGCCCCGATCTCCCAGTGGTAGGGGAAGGCGCCGAACAGGACGAGGCTGAGGGAGGCCAAAAGCGCCATGGTGATAAACGCGTCCACGGTCATGACGCGTTCGCGGCGGCGCACGACGAGAAGCATGAGCAGGGCGCATATCAGCATGGCGCACAAGGCGTAGGCCAGCCGCGAGCTCCAGGTGAAGGGGATGGGCAAGCCGTCGGGATAGCCGCGGAGAAAGCCGTCGACGAATCCCAGAAGCGCCATACCGACCGCGCAGGCGGCGAGGAATCGGGAGTCCTGGATGTTGCTGCGGGCGAACGTGAAGAAGGTGCGGGCCCGACGGTGCGGCCGCTCCGTGGGATGCTCGGCGCGCAGGCCGGCCGGGCCGAGGAAGGCGAACTGGGCCACGATGAGCGCCATACCGATGATGTTCTGCGCTCGGGTGGGCAGAAACGAAAGTAGGTAAACGATGCCGACGCTGATGAAGAAGGCCGAGAACACGAACAGGGCGGCCGTCACTTCGTCGGTGCCGCGCAGGCAGCGCAGCCAGTAGAACATGCACAGCGACAGGGCCAGGGTGCTTGCAATGCTGAGGGCAAAAGCCGTGGCCACAAGGGTTTGATCGGCGCTGTCGAGCAGGGAGAGGGCCATGGAGGCTCCAGCAGCGACGATGATGCTCCCCACCATGATCCACTGCACGGCGGTAGCGCCGAGCTCGCGGCGAGATCGCGAGAAGATGAGCAGCGCCACGATGAAGAGCGCGCAGGTGACGAACATGGAGCCGTCGGTGAAGATGCCGTCGTCGGTGGAGGCGTAGCTGCCGTAGCACGCCACGATGAGGGCTGTGCGTGCGCAGATGATGCCTGCGAGCATGGGCCAGAATGCCTTTGCGCGACTCAAAAGTCCGCTCACGACAACGCTCATGAATCCCCCTTTCGCCCGATGCATGTTCCATCATGGCTTTCCCGCGATTCCCCATCATAGCTCTTTTTCGGGCTTGTGCGCGGGGAATCTTGGCTGCGGCGCATCTGCCGAGAGAGCCGTTACGTTTCCGCAATCTGACATCGCCTGAAAGAGGGGAGGGGCATTGAGGGGGTTCTGGTAATCTTGCAAGTGAACAATCGAAGAAGAGGAGGAGCCCATGAGCGAGGGTCGCGATATCTACCACGAGCCGAAGCAGAAAGTGCTGCTGCGCACGGCCGATGTGTACCAAACCGAAGTGGACGACGAAGTGGCCGGATACTCGGACAAGCTTTTGGCCATTGTGGCTGACTACCACAACGGCGGTCGCCCCGAGGGGATGAACGCCCAGGCGATGGTCGGCAAGTCGAAGCGCGGCGAGGTGGCGTTCCGCTTGTTCGGATGCATCAATCCCGAGACGCGCGTCATCGAGGCCGCCGGCTTCAAGACGCGCGGATGCCTGGCGATGACGGGGTGCGCGAGCGCCACCTGCTCGATGATCGAGGGGCGCACTTTCGACGAGGCGCTGGCGCTCACCATTGAGGATGTGCGGGAGGCCGTGGGTGGCGTTCCCGCCGGGAAGGCGAACACACTGACGTTCTCCGTGGAAGCGGTGCGGGCGCTCATCGGCGACTTCCTTGCGCGGGAGGGAGCCGGTCTGGCCGAGCTTGATGCGGTGGTACCCTGCGACTCCTACAGCGTCGCCTGCCTGATGTGCGAGCATTGCTCGCTGCGCGACACCCGCACCGACCTGCTCGTGGCTGCCATGGACGGTGAGTAGCCGTGCGCGAGGAAGACGAGATCCGCGCGGCGGTGATCGCGCTGGCGGAAGCCCAGGCGGCGGGCGAGGACATTGCCGACGCGCTGCCCCATGGCGAGGCCTCGGCCGCTGCGGGCGCGGCGACCGATGGTGAGGCCGTAGATGACGCCCTCGATCCCGAGCGGGCGCGTCAGGAGGCCATCGCGGCGGTGCTTGATGCGGCGCGCGCGGCCTCGCGAGCAAGCCGCCTGTCGTGCCCCTGCGAATGGGAGGCTGCGGGCCTTGTGCCCCCGTCGATGACGCCCGAAGACTTGGAGATGGCCGTTTACGATGCGCTTATGGAATTCGGCGATCCCAACGGCTCGCGCGATGCGGGCGATGTGGAGGGTCCCGATGCTGGAGCCGCTCCTCGCCGCGCCGCCAACAAGCACGTGAAGTCCGCCTTCTCCTCTTCCAACGGCCGCCCCGTGGGCGCATCCCCCTTCAAACGCAAAGCCGTCTCAGCGGATGCGGCAGAGGTTGGGACGGAGCGATCGGCGAAGGCGAAGCCGAGCGGAGAGGCTGAGTGCGTCGATCGGGCGAGCTCCGCGACAGAAGAAGACGTCCAAGGGGCTGGCGGGTGCCCTGACCGAGCGAGTTCCGCAGCGAACGAAACAGCCCAGTGGGCTGTTTCGCAGAGCGAGGACTGTTTGAGCGAATCAGGGTACCCGCCAGCCCCGCCCCAGGAGACTTCCAACCAGATTCCCGAGGAAGACCCGCATCCCGAGTTCGCGCACATCCGCCTGCTCATGGGTGCCGAGAGCTACTACCTCTACGACGATTCGGCCATGACCGACGCCTACGCCCGCTGGGCGTTCCTCGCCGCTGAGGATGACCCCGTGGCCATCTTCATCGAATGCGTGCGCGAGGAGTCGTCGGTCTACCCCCGTCCCATGGCGCGGGAGAACCTGGCTAACGACCCGTTTCGCATGAATGCCGAAGCGGTGGAGGCGGCCTTCGCTGAGGCTCGCGCCCAAGGTCGCGCCGACGACATCGAGCGCGTGGAGGCTTCCAACGGCGACGTCTACTTCTACTCCACGACGTATTTGACTCCTCGCCGCGCCCAGGCCCTTGCCGAGTGGGACGCCGTCGAGCGCATTCGCAACGTGTAAGACTTGCCTGCCCAAGCCTCGGCGGTTCAGTCTGTGAGCTGCGCTGTCGAAACCGTAGCTCGACCCGTATTTTTGTCGCGCTTTTCAGATGAGTTGGACATTTTTGTGGGTCGGGCTGCGGTGTTTTAGGCGACTAACTATCCAAAAGAACAAGAAATACCTGTTCAGGGCATCGGGCTTGTTGTTCGGGCGAAGACGACCCGCAGCCCGAGAGGCAAAAATGTCGTAGGCGCTCTTCTCTGATGGCAAAAACACGCCTCGTGCTACGGGTGCGTGCAAAAAAGGAGACCCCGCAACCGGTTTGCGGGGGCTCCTTTCACGAAGGGGGAGCTCCTTCGGAGCTCGCGTTAGAAGGGGTCGGCTATCAGGTGAGGTGATGCCGCTTGGGAGGGGCGACCGAGGTCGCCCCCTACGGATCAGCCTTCAGCGCAGATCGGTTTCGCTCTGCGCATCTCCCTAGGCGTCGGGAAGCAGGCCGAGGGCGGCGAGGTCTTCCTTCACGTCGGGCATGTCGTAGTAGTCCAGGCACTCGGCCGTCGGGCAACCCAGCTCGGGATCCCAGCCAAAGCATTCGTACATCATGGTGAGGGCCGTTTGGAAATCCTCTTTGTCCATCTTGTTGGTGCCCTCGGTGAACACCTCGATGTCCGGATCCATGGTGAAGGGCCACTCGGTAACGACGTCGTGCACGTTGCGGAAGTCATTGGTACCCATTTGCCCGTTGGCACCCACCATGCCGCGCGCGGTGTTGGCTCGCTGTAGCGTGGTGATTTTCGCACCCATCTTGTACAGGTCTTCCGTCGTCACGTCTTCGCCGGTGACGGCCTTCATGAATTTGGCCTCCAGATCCAGATCGCCGCGATAGTCGCGAGCCTTCGTGGGGCTCATCGTCATGGGCCATACCCAGTTGCACAGCGTGAGCGAGTCGTGCAGCACGTCGGTGACGATGGACCACCAGGCGAAGTTCGCTTTATACTCATTCATGGGGGTGTAGTTCTTGTCCGGATCGATGGCGCTCGCATCGCCCCACACTTCGGCCGCGATCTGCTGCTTAAGCTCGAAGGGCAAGCCGCAGCCCTGGAAGTTCACGGCAGAGTGGATCATGTCGTCGCGGTTGAAGACCATGTTATAGAGCAGGCCCACCTGTCCGAAGCACTCATGGGCATGGTGCACCGGCCAGCCGCGCACGTTGATGAGCGTGGAAGCGGGGGTGTTCCACCAGTCCGGATCGTTCCAACGCTCGGTCCAGACGATGGGGCCGTGGCCGATGTAGGCGATCTCCGAGTCGTTGGCGGCGATCTTCGCCAGAAGGGGCGGCACCATGGAGGGGTCGTTATTCTTGAAGCCCTCCCAATTGATTTCCGCGTACTCCTCAGGGGGCAGCACCTTCTGGAGCAGGCCCGTAGCATAGCAGTGGGCGATGTCGCGGTAGATCTGCCCGTAGTTGCACCACAGGCCCAAATCGTCCATGGTGGAGCCGAATACCTGATCCCAGATGAGGGCGTCTTCGCTGCCGGCTTCGACGGAAGTGTTGTCGCCTAAAATCTTGATCATGTAGTTGGTGAACGGGAAGTTCGGCACGCAGGTGTTGCCCGTGATCTCGTAGCCGCCGTTGGCCGCCGAGGCCGGCACGCGCAAGTCGGAGTAGCAATGGATGGGGCAACTGTGGCAGCCGTCCATCTTGATGGTGTACTTCTCGGCCTCTGGGCCTTCGTCTTTGAAGGCTTTCATGCAGCGGTAGCCCACGGTGTTGATCTCGCCGGGCTTCGGCTCGCCGGTGTCGATGGGGCCGCCTTCGGCCAGCGCCCAGGTAAGGCCCTTCTGGGCCGTCCAGCGGCTGCCCTTGTCGAAGTACTCGGCCCATTCCTGCTGGGTGGAAGGCACGACGTGGTTGTTGTTGGAGCCGACGATCTCGCGCAGCATGTAGTCGGACAGGTCGGCCACCTCTTGTGGGTCGGCCACGTAGATGGGCTGGCTACCGCGCACGACGAGCGCCTTCAATTTCTTCGAGCCCATGACGGCGGCGGCTCCAGCGCCGGCGGAATGGTTGCGGGAATTGATGATGCAGGCGTAGGGCAGCAGGTTCTCGCCGGCAGGGCCGATGGTGGCCACACAGAAATCGGTGCCCTCCTTGCGCGAGAGCGCCTCGGTGGTGGCGCGGGTGCCCTGGCCCCACACCTGATCGGCGGGCTTGATCTCCACGTCGTCATCGTCGATTTTCAGATAAACCGGTTCGTCGGAAGCGCCCTCGATAACGATGGCATCCCAGCCGGCCTTCTTGATGGCCGCACCGATCATGCCGCCGGTGTGGGCGTCAACAACTTGATGATCGGTGGTATAGGTGGAAAGGGAGGCGATGGTGGTGCGGCCCGCCAGGGGGACACCGGTGGCGGTCAGAGGGCCGACGGCGAACACGATCTTGTTCTCTGGGGAGAGCGGATCGGTGCCGGCGGGTACTTCCTCGTACATGATCTTGTTGGCTATCCCCATGCCGCCCAAGTACTCTTTATAAGGGTCGGTGGGCGAGACGGAAACGGTTTTGTCGGTCAGGTTGACGCGGAGGATCTTACCGGTCCAGCCATAGGACTTGTTGGGATCCAGTTTTGAATCAGCCATGATGAAGCTCCAAATCTCTTCGTGTACTCATGTTGCGTGGTACTAGGTCGTCGATCTGGAGTAATCGTCGCGTACGAGTATAAGGGAGGGCAGTTTTGCCCCCCTCCCCTCAATGAGGGGATCTTTTTCAACGGGAACATGACGGCTCCCCTACGACGGGGTGAGGAAAAATCAAACGTTCAGTAATCCCCCTCAAAGAGGGTACACAGCTTCTTCATTCATGACTATGATGCCCCCTGTTGCGTGGCGTCGCGATCTTGAGTTCTCTCTTAAGACAAGCATGAAGTTACAAGGGGGAGTTCAAATGTCTGACACCCAGAAAAATGAAACCGTGGCCACCGAGCAGCCGCCCGCGGCTCCGGTGTCCGCTACCGAGCCCGGCTCTGTGCCGGCCTCCGAGAAGAAGCAGCCCTTCTTTACCCGTCGCACCGTGCTCGCCATGACCGGTTGCGGCGTTGCCGGCCTGGTGGTCGGCGGCGTGCTCGCCTCCTGGGGCGTGACCACCGCATCCATCGCCTCGGGCCGCATCGAGCTGCGCACCACTCCTACGAAAATGATCGTCACCGACCGTGCTCGCTGCTCCGGCTGCCAGCGCTGCGAGATGATGTGCACCCTTAAAAACGACGGCGCGACCCAGCAGTCCATCGCCCGCGTGCGCGTGTGGGACAACTACAACTTCGGTTCCGGCGTCGATACCAACGACGGCATCTTCGGCAACTGCCAGTTCACGGTAGCCTCCTGCAAGCAGTGCGCCGATCCGCAATGCGCCAAGTATTGTCCCGTTCACGCCATCCATTCCGATGAGGAAACCGGCGCTCGCGTTGTCGACGAGGACGTGTGCATCGGCTGCGGCATGTGCTCTGCCGCCTGCCCGTGGAACATGCCCCACATCAACGCCCAGACCAGCACATCGACCAAGTGCATTTCCTGCGGTCGCTGCGCCGAGCAGTGCCCCAACGGCGCCATCAAGTTCATCGATTGGGAGGATATTGCCCAGAAGGCCATCGACGAGGGCGTGGTTTCCACGGCCACCATCGTCGAGGCTTAAACGATAGAGAGAAGGACCATTATGTCAGGACACGCTTTAACACGGCGCAGCTTTTTAGTTGGAAGCGCCGGGGTGGCTGCCGTGGCCGCCGGCGCGGGCCTTGTGAGCTTGTCGGTTCGCGGCGAAGCCGATGCTGATGCCGAGACGGATAAGCGAACCGAAGTGGTGCACTCGCTGTGCAATTCCTGCTCGAGCAAGTGCGGTTATTACGCCTACGTCGTAGACGGCGAGCTTACGAAGCTCATTGGGGACGAGGCCCATCCGAACGCGCAGGGCAAGTTGTGCGCGCGCGGGTACGGCTATTCCCAGATCGCCTATTCGCCTGATCGGCTCACCGACCCGATGAAGAAGAACGAAAACGGCGAATTCGAAGTAATAGGATGGGATCAGGCGCTCAGCGAGATCGGCCAGAAGGTGAACGATATCATCGCGCAGTACGGCCCTGAGGCGCTTGCCATGGTGCAAGATCCGCGCCCGTCGGGCAAGTACTACACGAAGCGCTTCATGAACGCGCTCGGTAGCCCCAACGTGTACACGCACGGCGCTGCCTGCAACCTCTCCAAGGAGTCCGGGTTCACGCAGGCCATCGGCGCCGCCAACTTCGAATCGGATGTGGCCAACTCGAAAATGACGATGTTCATCGGCCGCAGCTACGCCGACGCCATCCGACCCAGCTCGGTGGCCGCGCTGCAGCAGGCGCACGAGAACGGCGCGCACATCGTGCTGGTGGATCCGCGCCTGAACAACAGCATCGCCTTCGCCGACGAGTGGGTGCCCATTAACCCCGGCACCGACCTGGCGCTCATCTTGGCCATGGCCAACGTGCTTATTAATCGCGATCTCTACGATGCCGAGTACGTGGCGGCCAACAGCGTCGGATTCGACGAGTGGGCGAGCGCCATTGCGGGCTACACGCCGGAATGGGCCGAGGACATCACGGGCATTCCCGCCGCCGACATCGAGCGGCTGGCGCTCGAGTTCGCCGAGGCGGCCCCCGCGGCCTCCATCGAGCCGAGCTGGCGCGGCGCCTTCGGATGCTCGTACGCGAACTCGGGCGAGACGGCGCGAGCGCTGTGCCTGTTCAACACGCTTCTGGGCTGCTGGAACCAGCCCGGCGGGGCGCTGTTCCTCCCCAGCGTGAAGGCGGGAGACCTTGATCCGGTGAAGTTCCCCGAGGTGCCGAAGGTCGAGGCGAAGATGTGGGGCGCCGAGGAGTATCCGCTGGCGCTCTCGTCCATGGGTACCAACCTCTATGTCGCCGAGATGGCGAAGGAGGGCAACGTTAAGGGCCTGTTCTTCTACAACTCGAACATGGCGGCCGGCTATTCCAACCCCGCCCAGCTGGCGGAGGATTTTGCGAACCTCGATCTGATGGTCGTCGTCGACGTGCAGATGTCGGAAACCGCAATGCTGGCCGACTACGTGCTGCCCGAGTGCAGCTACCTGGAGCGTCGCGAGCTGCCCGAGTTCGTGGGCGGGCGCGTGCCGGTCGTTTCCCTGCGCGATCAGGTGCTCGAGGTGATTCACCCCAACACGCGTCCGGCCGATGTGATCTTCACCCAGCTGGCCGAGGCGTGCGGCGTGGGACAGTACTTCCCGTTTACGGTGGACGAGCTGGCCGACGCGCAGTTGCGCAGCGTGGGCACGAGTCTCGATGAGCTGCGGCAAGTCGGCACGATCTCGTTCCCCGAGAAGACTTATGCCTACGGCAAGGTTCCCGAATGGAAGACGCCGACGGGCAAGATTCAGTTCACGAGCGAGGCGTGCGCGGCGGCCGGGCTGTCCGCGTGCCCGGTGTGGGTCGAGCCCCAGGTGATGCCGAACGAGACCGTCGGCGAGTTCCGCCTCATCGGCGGCAAGCAGGCCATCCACACGCACACGCAGACCGCCAACTGCGAGCCATTGATGGACATCACGAAGTCCTACGGCCTCGACCGCATTTGGATTAACGCTGATGTGGCCGAGCGTCTGGGCATCGCGGATGGCGACGAGGTCATCCTGTCGAACACGATGGCCGAGGGCCCCATCAAGGTGAAGGTGACCGAGCGCATCAATCCGACGGCCATCTACATGCCCTCCCACTATGGCTGCAAATCTCCCGATCAGCACACGGCTTACGGTGTGGGCCTGAACTTCATGGACTTCGTTCCCTTCCACATGGAACCGGCCTATGGCTCGGCCATGACCCAGGAAACGTTGGTTTCCGTGCAGAAAGTAGGTGAATGATGGCACGCTACGGAATGCTCATCAATACCAAGAAGTGCATTGGCTGCTATGCCTGCCGCACAGCCTGCCAGCGCCAGAACGACCTGCTTCCCGACGAGTCGTTCATTCGTTTCGAAGAACGCGAAGTGGGCAAGTACCCCAACGTGAGTGTGGAGCACATCCCGCTGCAGTGCATGCACTGCGAGGACGCGCCGTGCGCGAGCGTGTGCCCCACCGGCGCCGCGCACATGGGCGCCGACGGCATCGTCGAAGTGGATCACGGCCGGTGCATCGGTTGTCTGTACTGCATGGCCGCCTGCCCCTATCAGGTGCGTACGCGCAATTCGAAGACGGGCGAGGTGGACAAGTGCCGCTTCTGCACGCTTTCTTCCTATGAGAACGGCACGAAGATGTGCTCGTGCGTCGATGCCTGCCTGACGGGCGCCCGCATCTTCGGCGATCTGGACGATTCCGACAGCGAGATTTCCAAGGAAATCGCGCGCACGGGTGCGGCCCCCATCGCCGGCGATCTGACCCGCGCCAAGATCTATTACGTGAGGTGATTGACATGATCTACGAACCCATTTGGGGCGCCATCATCGCGTGGTACCTCTTCCTGGCCGGCTTGGGCGGCGGCGCGTTCGCAACGGCGGTGTTCGTCCGCTACCGCCATCCGGATTGCAAGCGCCTCATGCGCGTCGGCCGCCTCATCGCGCCGATCGTGGTCATCATCGGTCTGTGCTTGTTGATGTTCGACGCTGCCGCGGGCTTCGCCCATCCGCTGCGCTTCGCGCTTCTGCTTACGAACTTCGGATCGGTAATGACCTGGGGCGTGGTGTTTCTGGCGGTGTTCGTGGTCGTCGCGCTCATCGTGCTCGTGCTTGATTTGATGAAGCGCGAGGTGCCGATGTGGCTCGATTGCGTGGGGCTCGTCATGGGCCTGTGCGTCGCCATTTACACCGGCTGCCTGCTCGGCGTGTGCCAGGGATTCCCCCTGTGGAACAGCGCGCTTCTGCCGATTCTGTTCCTCGTGTCCGCTGTGTCCACTGGCATGGCCGCGGTGCTGCTCGTCGGTGTGTTCTACGCGCCTGACGAGTTCAACGAGGTCGTCGTCATGAAGAAGTTCCACTTCTGGCTGCCCGTCATCGAGTTCGTGCTGGTTGCCGCGCTGCTGTTCATCACGGCGTTCAACCCGAGCCCCGCCGGCTGGGAGAGCGTGATGTCGCTGGTGGCGGGCAATTGGGCCGTCGCGTTCTGGCTCTTGTTCGTCATCGTGGGCCTGGTGCTCCCGACGATTCTGGAGTGCTGGATGCTGTGGCTGGCCAAGCACGAGTTCGAGACCTCGCGCACGGGCCAGATGATCAGCGCGCTATCGGACGCGGGCGTGCTCGTCGGCGGCTTCATGCTGCGTCTGCTCATCGTGAGCGCGGCGGTGCCGATTACGATTATTCAGCCTTGGATGCTGTAAGTTCTTGCGATACCCACTCCTTGCAAAAGGCGGCCTTAGGGCCGCCTTTCTTGTGGGACGGCTCGGCAATTTTGTTTCGCGGCCTTGAAGGGAGCAGGTTTCGGAGAGGGCGGCTGCGGAAGGGTGCAGCTGCGGGAGGGTGCAGCTGCGGAAAGGGGGAGGGGTGGCTTCAGGCCTGGACGTGGTACGTTTCGACGAGCCATTCTTCGAGGCAGAGGCCGCTTTGCGTTATGGCGGAGGCGGCCTCCTTGCCGACGTAGCGGTAGTGCCAGGGCTCGTAGCCGATGCCGGTTGTGGCGCTTTTGTCCGTGGGGTAGCGCAGGATGAAGCCGTACTCGGTGCAGTGGGCCATGAGCCACTGCTGGGTGGCCGTGGATTCCTGGCCTTCGTCCAGTTCCAGGTAGTCGGCGTCCATGATATCGACGGCCAGGCCCGTTTGGTGCTCGCTGGCACCGGGCGGGGCCACCCAGAACGCGGCGGCCTCCTCGGCCTCGGCGCCTTCCAAGTGATCCTCGCGTTCGGCCCGCTCGATGCGGTTTTCGAACAAGTTTTCCTGGTAGTCGTACGTGCGGAAAGAGGAGCAGATGACGGGATGCGCGCCCTCGGCCTCGGCAGCTGTGAGCATGGCTGCAAGATCTTCGACGATGCGGGCGTCCACCCTGTGGTTGACATGGGGCTCCACCCAGCTTGCGTCGGGCAGCTCGGCCAGGTTGCCGGGCTCGAAGTCGGCGTCGAGGGGATGCTTGCGGTTCACGAGGCGCAGGTTCCAGGGAAGGTCTTCGAGCGCCATTGAGGGCGCGTCGGTGTTGGCCGGGGTAGCGGGCTCGGCTTCGGGTGCGGGGTCGGCGGCTGCCGTCGCCTCGGCGCTGGATGAGGAGCTCGCGGCGTTCAGCGGCGTGGAGGGCTGGGTCAGCGTTCCAGGTTTGGAAGGGGAAGGCTGGGCGTGGGCAGTCGACCCGCGGAAGGCGAGATAGGCGCCGTCGCCGACGACGAGCACGGCGGCCAGGCCACCGGCGAGTGCGATGAACTCGCGACGATCGAGCGTGGACGGCGTGTTCGCCATGGGGCCTCCTTCCCAGGTTCGGTGTTCTGCATGATTCGCTTCAGAGCGGTATGTCGTCGCCGAGGATCCCCTTGTTTTCGGGGCGCAGGGCTTGCGACATTCGGCCGGGACCGGAAGACGTCGGCCTCAATCGGCGGATCGATGGGGCCCCATGGTAGCGCTTGGGCCGCGCATCGCGTGACAGCTTCCAGAAAAAGACGCACACTTTACGCTTTCTTAATTGGGGCGTTCGGGATTTCGCAAGCGGGAAGGCGCAGGCGCTATAATAGCGGCCATGAAAAAGCCGACAGAGAAAACGAAAGAAGCGATTGCGCAGAACGATACGGGCGATACTTCCGACGTCGCGACTGATCGCGCAATCGAGGCGAGGGAGGAAGTCTCAACGGAAGCTGCTGACGAAGACTCTGCGGAGACTGCAAACGGAAGCTCTGCAGAAGGCGAGGAGAGCACCGAATTTTGCGTGCGCTTGTCGAAGACGAACCGCTATGATTTCGGGGTTGTGTCGGCGGCCACGCACAAATCGATGCAGGGCAACAAGCGGCGCGATACGAAGCCGGAGGTGCTCGTGCGGCGCATGCTGCGCGAGATGGGCTTTCCCGGCTACCGCTGCGACTGGGGAAAGGCGCCGGGGCGTCCCGACGTGGCGTACGTGGGGCGCAAGCTCGCCATCGAGATTCGGGGGTGCTTCTGGCATCGGTGCCCCACCTGCAGCCTGTCGGTGCCCAAGAAGAACCTCGATTACTGGGAGGCCAAGTTCGCCCGCAACGTCGAGCGCGACGAGCGGAACCTGGCGGCGCTTGAGGCGGCCGGCTGGAAGGTGCTCGTGCTGTGGGAGCACCAGCTGAAGAAAAAGGAGCTGCCCGCCACGCGCCGCCTTCTGTACGAATTCGTGCGCCGCGAGGGCGACCCGGACTACGACGAGGCGTTCCCGGAAGAGGAGGAGGAATAAGTGGATTTGGGCGGTACAAGCCCTTAATCTAACTCGTTGGGTTCAGAAAAGTTCGAATATGAGGTCTATTCGAGTTCAGAAAAATGTAATAACCTGATTCCGTCTTGGCTCAGGAAAACCGAATTAGGGCAAAAGTTAAGGTTCGGAAAACAATATAACCTGATGATGCGATGAAACGAGAGTGGACCATCCATGCGAGGTAAAAGGAGATCATGGAATGGTGCCGCGAGGATATTGTCAAGTACACCGGGGGCAGCACGCTGATCGTCAAGCATATACTCGACCTCATTCCCCACAAGCTGAGCGGTCGGAATAAACGATTCATGGCCAAATCGATCGAGGGGAAGGCCCAGCTCCCTCAGCGTCTTGGTCACTCGACCGCCGTTGGCAGCGAGGGCCTCCAAGGCGCGTTTGCGATCCTCGTCGGTGAACATGCGATCTCCTCTCCGGGCCTCGATCCAGGTCCAAGATTTCGTCCGCATCCCCCTACCATAGTCTCATGTTGTTTCAAGAGATGAGACTATTTGCAACTACTAGCAGCGCGCGAGCTGCTAGCGGGGGTTGGTTGTGCCTGAGATCAGCGATTTGCGCACTGCGGCTACGATTTAGGCTACACGCTCGAGGAACGCCTCGTAGAGGCGGTTGTCAGAGTCGAGTTCAGGATGGAAAGCGGCGCCTATCTGGTTGCGATGGCGCACAGCCACCGGCGTGCCGTCTAGGGTGACGAGGGGCTCGACGCCGGGGCCGAGGGCCTCGATGCGCGGTGCGCGGATGAACGTGAGGGGGATGGCTTCGTTGGTGTTCTCCCAGCAGCCTTCGGCGTGGAAGCTGCCGAGTTGGCGGCCGTAGGCGTTGCGGCGCACGGTGACGGGCAGCGTGCGGAAATGGTCGGCGAGCAGGATGAGGCCGGCGCAGGTGCCGAGGGCGGGCAAACCCTCGGCGATGAGTTGGCGCAGCGGCTCGAACATTCCCAAGTCATGAAGCAGCTTTGCCTGCACGGTGGACTCGCCGCCGGGGAGCACCACGCCGTCGAAGGAGCGTTCGAGGTCGGCGGCCTGGCGCAACTCGATAGCGGCGCAGCCGAGGGATTGCAGGCGCTGCTCGTGTTCGATGAAGGCGCCTTGCAGGGCGAGGACGGCGATGGTGGGCGACATGGGGTCTCCTGGTGCGGTGAGTGACGGGACGTGGGGGGCGGCGACGACTGATCGTCGGGGTTATTGTCCGCGCTCTTCCATAATGATCTGAATCTCCTGCTCGTTGATGCCCACCATGGCCTCGCCGAGGTCTTCCGAAAGCGCGGCGAGCATTTCCGGGTCGTTGAAGTTCGTCGTGGCCTTCACGATGGCCTCGGCGCGCCGGGCCGGATCGCCCGACTTGAAGATGCCGCTGCCCACGAAGACGCCCTCGGCGCCCAGTTGCATCATGAGGGCCGCATCGGCCGGGGTGGCGATGCCGCCGGCGGCGAAGTTCACCACGGGCAGCTTGCCGGCCTCGTGCACCTCGCGCAGCAACTCCACCGGCACGCGCAGTTCCTTCGCCGCTTCGAACAATTCATCGTCGCGCAGGTTCTGGATGCGGCGGATCTCGGCGTTCATGCGGCGCATATGGCGCACGGCCTGTACGACGTCGCCCGTGCCCGGCTCGCCCTTGGTGCGGATCATCGTGGCACCCTCGGCGATGCGGCGCAGGGCCTCGCCGAGGTCGCGCGCTCCGCAGACGAAGGGGACGGCGAAGACGGTCTTGTCGATGTGATAGGTGTCATCGGCCGGCGAGAGCACTTCGGATTCGTCGATGTAGTCGATGTCGATGGCCTGGAGGATCTGCGCCTCGGCGAAGTGCCCGATGCGGCATTTCGCCATGACGGGGATGGAGACGGCCGCCTGGATGCCCTTGATCATGGCCGGGTCGCTCATGCGGGACACGCCGCCGGCCGCGCGGATGTCGGCAGGGATGCGCTCGAGTGCCATGACGGCCGCAGCGCCGGCATTCTCGGCAATGCGGGCCTGCTCGGGAGTGGTGACGTCCATGATGACGCCGCCTTTCAGCATTTGGGCGAGCTGGCGGTTGAGGGCTACGCGCTCGGCAGAGGTGGTGGGAGTAGCAGGGTTGCTGGCCTGGTCGGCGGCGGGGGAGGTTTCGATCATGAGGATCCTTCCTTTCGCAAAAGATATGAGCGGAAGAGTAAGGGATAACTGAGCTTAGTGTTATATTCAATTTGAGAAGATTTGATAAGGTCAGTTGGAATCGAGATACGGGCTTGCAAAGGAATGACGAGCCGACAAGCCGACAGAAGGCCAGGCGGTCGTAAAGGAGCAGACCGTTCAAAGCATATGGCAGGAGGAGGAAGGGAAAGCGATGCTCACGTACGTGCTAAATCGTGGAGGGGAGACGAGTCTGTACGAGCAGCTTTACCGGGCGCTTCGAGCCGACATCGAGTCCGGTGTTCTTGCGGCCGGCGCGCGCCTCCCTTCCAAGCGGGCATTCGCAAAGCATTTGGGAGTGAGCGTCGTCACCGTGGAGGGAGCCTTGGACCAGCTCGTGGCCGAGGGCTATGTGCGCGCCGTGCCCCGCAGCGGCTTCTATGTGCAGGAAATCGGCCCGAATCTGGCAAGTTTTTCGAGAGTTTCGACGCATGAAACCGCGAAACCGCCTTCCAAAGCCAGTTTCGAGGGCAAAAGCGCGCTCGGCGTAGCCAAAATGGGGGTTTCGGGAAACGATGACGTCGAAACCCTCGAAAAACTTGCCACAAAAGACGAGTCCTTTTGTATAGCTTGTGGCGAAGGGGATGTTTCGGGGGTGCGTTGGGGGTTCCGGGGCGAAGCGAGCCTCTGCGGGAATGCGGCGAAAATCCGGAGCAACGCGAGCATCGAGGATGACAGGGCCGAATGCGGGGCATCTTGGAGCGGCCAGAACGATGCCGGATGTGGGGCATCTTGGTGCGGCCAGAATGGTGCCGGATGTGGGGCATCTTGGTGTGGCCAGAATGGTGCCGGACGCAAATGGCTCGCCGACTTCACGGGGGCGACGGCGCCGGAAGGGGTGTTTCCCTACGCGGCGTGGGCACGGACGCTGCGGCGCGTGTTGGCCGACGAGAGCGAGCGCACGGTGCTGGAGGCGTCGAGGCCCCAGGGATCGCCTCGGTTGCGGGCGGCCATCGCAGCGCATCTGCGGGGCTTTCGCGGCATGGAGGTGCATCCCGACCAGATCGTGATCGGTTCCGGTGCCCAGTCGCTTTATGGTCTGCTCGTGCAGCTGCTCGGCCGCGACCTGGTATACGGTGTGGAAGACCCCGGCTATCCGCGGCTTACGCGCATCTACGAGTCGAACGACGTGACGGTGCGGCCGATCGCTCTCGATGGGGAAGGGCCGGCCTTGGAGTCGCTTGCGCGCGCGGGCGTCGATGTGCTGCACTGCACGCCGTCCCACCAGTTTCCCACCGGCATCACGGTGCCGGTGTCGCGCCGGCGCTCGCTGCTGGAATGGGCCCAGGGCGGGGTTGCTGCGCCCAAGGACGGTGCAGCGGCCGGGGAGGCTCGTGGTCGGAGCGTGAAAGCTTCCAGCGCCCGGCCGCGCTACCTCATCGAGGACGACTTCGACTGCGAGTTCCGCATGGCGGGGCGTCCCGTGCCTCCGCTCGCGGCCCTCGATGGGGCTGGGCGGGTCGTTTACGCGAACACGTTCTCGAAGACGCTCGGGGGCGCTTTCCGCATTGGCTACATGGTGCTGCCCGAGGCGCTGGCCGAACGGTTCCGCGACAGGCTCGGTTTCTACGCCTGCACGGTGGGTGCATTGGAGCAGCTGACGTTGGCGCGGTTCATGGAGTCGGGGGACTACGAGCGCCATGTCAATCGCCAGCGGACGCGTTACCGGCGGTTGCTGAGCGCGCTGATTGACGCACTGGCGGTGTCTTCGGCCGGCGATTATTTGCACTTTGCCAATGCGGGCGCCGGGCTGCACTTCCTCATGGAAGTGAGGGGCGTCGAAGGAGATGAGAGAGATGGCGCGACTTTCGAGGAGCGCGTGGCCCGGCGCGCTGCAATTCGGGGCGTGCGCCTGGCGCCTTTGGGCCGTTATCGGTTCACGGGCTGCGAGGCGGGTTGGCGCCGTCCCGCCTTCATGATGAGCTTCTCGTCTGTGAAAGAAGAAACGATCCCGGAGGTGGTCGGGATCGTTTCGGAGGCGGTTATGGCCGAGGTGGGTTGCCGCGCCTAGCTGATGACGTCGCCGTTGACGGCGAAGGTGACCACTTCGAAGGGGATGTCCTTGCCCGACTGGGCGCAGGCTTCGGCTGCGGCACGCTCGAGACCGCCGCAGCAGGGCACTTCCATGCGGGCGACGGTGACTGAGCTGATGTCGTTGGCGGCGATGATGGCGGCGAGTTTATCGGTATAGGAGCCCTCGTCCAGCTTGGGGCAGCCGATGATGGTGACGTTGCCGTTCATGAAGCGCTCGTGGAAGCTGGCGCAGGCAAACGCAGTGCAGTCGGCGGCGATGAGCAGCCCGCGACCCTGATAGTAGGGAGCCTGCACCGGCACGAGCTTGATCTGGCACGGCCACTGG
>OBKN01000389.1_pt1 | contig 21121 bp, 15 predicted proteins | sample 1519931 | NCBI WGS metagenome assembly OBKN01 (sample SAMN04209254, study PRJEB22552) | human gut metagenome | biome: gut; material: feces | host: Homo sapiens | place: USA: Oklahoma
GCCCAAGATAGTTCGCTGGAAACGGCGCGTGAAAATAGGTAGTCGCCGACTTAAATGAAACCCCTGAGGAAGAAATTCCTTGGGGGTTTGTTGTTTTTGCACGGTACTTTCTTTCACTGGCAAAGAAATTGCCAAAAGTTTCTATTTTTGCTTGATTTTTTCGTACAATGTGCTATCATAAGGTTGGAAATGCTTTTGGGAGAAACGCGTTCCCATGCAAAAAACAGTTGACAAAGGATCGGCCTGCTGTTTGACCACCACTTTTCGATCATGTGAGCATGAACTGGAAAGGAGCAGAAGAAAATGACAAACAAGAAATTCAAGTTGGCAGCAATGTCGCTGGCCACCGCGGTTGCAGTGAGCGCGGTTGGCCCCAGTGCTTCTGCGGTGACGTATTATCTGGGCGATGGCAGTGTAACTGTTGACCAAGATAACAAAGGTGCATTCAGTTATCAGGGTGAGGACGGAAACCGCACCTACGTCAACGAGGATAAAGCGGAAACTGGCGATGGTACGATCTACGTTAAGGACGGCAACGCGCCAACGGGAGAAGTTCCGCCATCCACTGATAACTCCGATAACTCCGACAATGGCACAGAGGTACCCACACCTACGGATAATGACACACAATCCACCGATGCTTCTGGCAACAACGCAGAGAACAGTTCCACGTCTGAGACCACAACCACAAACACCATCACGGTCAAAGAGGATGTGACGGGTGCAACCATCGTGGTTGATGGCGTGAATGTAGATACCAGCGATACCAGTACCCAGACTAACACCCCGGCTGAAGTGCCCGCTGATGCAAATGCCAAAGAAAATAAAAACCATCATCAAGGTGGGCGAGGGTGCAGATGTTGACCTGACAGTCAGGGATTCCAACCTGACCACCGGCGGCAACGGCATTGATATCGGTGTGAATCTGAAAGATGATGATGAGAACAAAAAAACCAACGTTGACCTGACGCTGGATCATACCGAAATCAATCTGACCGAAAAAAATAACACCGCAGGCATTGTTGTACGGGATAACTCCACGGTGAACGTTACATTAAAGGGCGAAAACACCATTGATGGCAAGGAAGCCTTGGAGGGTGCCGCCAAGGAAGCAGAAGAAGCGAAAAAAGAAGGCACGAGCAGCCCCAACCGCAATGTGGAAGGCATCCGCGTGGGCGGCGAAAACGCAGGTGATGACAGCAGTGGCGAGGGTGCGTCCCTGACCATCAAAGGAGACGAGACCAGCGACCAAGGCTCTCTGAACATTGATCATACTTCTACCGGAATGGTGATCTCTAACGATTCTGATGTGACCTTGACGGACAATGCCGATGTGGATATCAAGCACACAGAAGCAGGTTCCAGTACGCAGGGTGGACGCGGTATCGTACAGCGGGGTGACCTGGCCATAGAGGACAACTCCAGCCTGACCATTGACACGGTAGGCAGCGGTGCTTACAAGATCGATAATGATCAGGAAGGTTTAGTCTACGGTAACAATGGTTATGGCATTGACAGTACCGATGACATCACGGTAACAGGTGACAGCACACTGGAGATCAAGGGAACACAAAGCTCTGCAATCTATGGAGGAACCGGTTCCAGCCTAACCGTAGAAGACAGCACGCTGAACATCGACAGCAATGGCCGTGGCATTGACTATGAGGGCGGTGCCGGGGACATCACCTTCGAAGATTCCAAGGTGAATATCAGCGGCAATGGCATGGGTATCTCCGTTGCTCCCGAAGGCGGCACCAACATCACATTTGACAACTCCACCGGAAGCGTCAGTGCTCAGAATGGTACTGCCATCTACGGCCCCGAGAGTAACGGAAAGGGAAAACTTACCGTTACCAACAAGAGCGAGGTCAAATTGGAAGCTCCCACTGGCATCTACGCTGGTTTTGATGAAGTAGAAATCAGCGGCAAGAGCAAGGTAACCTCCATAGGCAGTGTTGGTATGATGTTTGTTGGCGGTCAGAGTGGTGCGACCAAACTGCATGTTACCGGAGAGAGCGAATATAATCTGCAAATGGAGGGTTATGCTCATGCTCTGCGTGTTAACCTAAGCAAGAATCCAAGCAGTATTCTGGTTGATCAAAATAGCAAGTTGCACCTTTCGCAGGCTACAAAAGGCGCAAGCGCTATTGTTCTCGGTAACGGTGCAACTCTTACCATGGATAACGGCACTCTTATCACTGAGGGCAATTTCCTCAAAGGTATCTATTCTCTGGGCAGCAACTCCACCACTACCATCAAGAACGGCTCCCATGTGGATGTAAACTCTATCGTAGGCACTAAGAGTGACAAGGGACAGAAGCTCATCGTTACCGGCGGCACGCTGACCTATGATTACAAGGCCGACAACACCCTGTGGCCGGTGAACGATCAGGGCGACAAGCTGACCAATTTCCTGCTGACCAAGGATGATACCCACGCAAACTTCGATGCCCTTTCCTATAAAGGCCAGACCTATACCTACCTCTCTGACCTGAACAAGGAGACCGGGAAGCAGTATCTCTCCGTGTGGGTGCCCGCCGCCGCACTGAACTATATGCTGGATGTGGACGGTTCCCATGACCCGGAGATCATCGGCAAGGCACTGGAAGAGCTGAAACAGGCCGGATACAATTTCGACACTGCCTATCAGACCGCTGAGAATGGCGATCAGGTCGTTATTCTGCGGGATATGGTGGTGAACGGTAAGAGCCTGAACTTCACCAAGACCACCGATGCAGAGGGCAACACCAAGCTCATCTGGGGCAACTACGAAAAACAGGCAGAGGGTGCTCCCAGCGCTTATGATATGGTCTATGGCACCGAGTACGAGTATGAGGGCAAGACCTATACCATCGTCTGGGGCTATGAGAGCCAGAACAACCCCAACACCACCGCAGCAGCGGGCGTGCTGGATGCCTTTGGCCCGGATTCCAACGTGAAGGTCACCGGCGAGAACATCGACGGCACCGACTCCGCACAGTACACCGTGACCATTTACGGCGCTCTGCGGGAAGTGACCGACCCTGTGATCCCCACGAACCCGGAACCGGAAACGCCTGAGGACTCCGATCCGACTCCTCCGGCTCCCACTACGCCGACTACCCCGGCAGTGCAGGATGCACGGCCCACCACTCCCGCCGTGGAGCAGGCAGTCGCTAAGACTACGCCCGCCCCGGAGACTCCCGTGAACCCGCCGGTACAGGATGCCCGCCCGGAGAGCGGCAAGCTGATCCAGACCGGTACCACCAACTGGATGGCAGATGTTCTGGTGCGTGCAGGCGGTGTCCTGCTGGCTGCCGGTTATCTGCTGGAGCGTAAGCGCAAGAGTATGTTCCATAAGGCACAGCACTGAACACGTTCTTGTAGATGACGTAAAAAGGTAAAATATTGAACTGGCTTGGGGCCGCTGCACAAATTTTTGTGGGGCGGCCCCACTTTTTGCAGAAAAAGGCGCTCTCGTCCCGTATTAGGGGATGAAAGCGCTTTTGATTTTGCAAAAAAGGATGAGAACGAGAATGAAAACTTCACCGCGCCGCCGGAAGCACCGGCGCAGAGCCTTCCGGCGGCTGTTCTGGCTGCTGGTGCTGGCGACCCTGCTTCTGCTGTTGTGGCCCCGGCGGGTCACGCTGGATGGGCTGAACAGTCCACATGCCATTTTACTGCGGGCCGACAGCGGAGAGGTGCTGGCCGAAAAGGATGCCGACAGCACGATCTATCCGGCTTCCATGACCAAGATGATGACGGCGTTGCTGGCCATAGAAGCAAACCCGGACCTCGACACGCCCGTGACCCTGCCCGAGGAGATCTTTCCGGCTCTGCAGGCCCAGAATGCCTCGCTGGCAGGGTTTCAGGCCGGGGAAACGGCCACGGTGCGGGATCTGCTGTACGGTGCCATGCTGCCCTCAGGGGCCGAGTGCTGCGAAGCGCTGGCCCGGGAGGTGAGCGGCAGCGAGGAAGCCTTTGTGGCCCGGATGAACCAGAAAGCGGCAGAGCTGGGGATGACCGGCACACATTTCTGCAACCCCACCGGTCTGCACGACCCGGAACATGTTTCCACCGTGCGGGATATGGCCCGGCTGACAGAAGCAGCCCTGCAGAACGAAACCTTCCGCAAGCTGTTTACCACGGAGCGGTATACCGTTCCGGCCACCAACTGCCACCCGCAGGGGTTCACGATGCACAGCACCCTGCTGAGCCAGCTGGACGGTACAGAGCTGCACCGTGGCCGGATTCTGGGCGGTAAGACCGGTTACACCGGGGAGGCAGGGCTCTGCCTTGCCAGTCTGGCCGAGGTGAAGGGCAGGGAATACATTCTGGTCACGGCCGGGGCAGGGGGAGACCACAGCACCGCGCCCTACCACATCGAGGATGCCGTAACGGTCTACCGCCGTGTGAGCCGGGGGTCCTGAACAGGGGAGCGGATGCGCTCCCTTTTTCTGTGCCCGGCTTTGTGGTACAATGGAACAAAACCATTCACAGAACAGGAGAACCATCATGCTCAAGGATTCACAGGTCGATCTCTGCGGCCGCACCGATTTTACCCGCACCGCGCCCCTGCTTGCCCGGGACGAGGCGTTTTCGTTTGCCTGCGCGGGCTGCGGCGGCTGCTGCCGGGGGCGGGAGGATATCGTGCTGTCGGGCTTTGACCTATGGCGCATCTCGGCCCGCCTGCGCCTGCCGCCCCGCACCGTGGCCCGGGCGTTCTGTCGGGGAAGCATCGGGCGGGTCAGCCGCCTGCCGGTGCTGCGGCTGGCCCCGCTGAAGGAGGAGCGCGGCAACTGCCCCTTCCTCACCGGGAACCACTGCGCCATCCACGATGCCGAGCCGCTGGTCTGCGCCCTTTACCCGCTGGCGCAGGAGATCACGAAGGACGGGCAGGTATCCTACTTTTTGCAGCCCACCCAGTGCGGCGGGCAGGTCATTGCGGCAAGGGTGGGGGATTATCTGGCTCGGTACGATGTGCCCGCCCGGGAGGCCACCGATGTGCGCTGGGCGCAGGTATGCATGGAGTTGGAGGATACCGTGGAGCGGCTGGAGGCTCTGTTTGAGCCGGTGTTTGCCCGGCGGATGCAGGAAAAGCTGTGGCAGGCGCTGTATTACCGGTACGACTTTGCAAAAGAGTACCGCCCCCAGCTGGAAGAAAATCTGCTCTGGCTGGACGGTGAGCTGAAAAAGCTCGAAGGGATGCAGATGCGGCACAGAACCATCGAAAAAAGTGATAGATAAAATTACTTTGATTGATAATTCAGGCTGTTTCCCGGTTGTTTTAGAGCGGAAAGTGTGATATACTTCACGAGTGTAAAGCGGAAGCGCGATGCGATAGACCGCTTGAATACTGACTTTCATGCGGTGTCCTGCTGCCGCGAAAGTAGAATTGAGGGAGTAATATCATGCGTAAAATTTCTCGTCGTTCGTTCCTGTCTGCCGCCGCTGTCTGCGGCGCAGCTGCTGCCCTGACTGCCTGCGGCGGTTCCTCCAGCTCCACGGCTGCTTCTTCCACCGCTTCCTCTGCTGCGGCTTCTTCCGCAGCGGCTGACGGCCAGAAGTATACCGTTGGCATCTGCCAGCTGGTGGAGCACGCCGCTCTGGACGCTGCCACCCAGGGTTTTGAGGATGCTCTGACCGCACAGTTCGGCGAGAATGTCACCTTCGACTTCCAGAACGCCCAGAACGATTCCGCAACCTGCGCCACCATCGCCAACGGCTTTGTTTCCGCAGGCGTTGACCTGATCATGGCAAACGCTACCCCCGCCCTGCAGGCCGCACAGGCTGCCACCGACAGCATCCCCATTCTGGGCACCTCCGTCACCGAGTACGGTGTTGCTCTGGGCCTGACCGATTTCGATGGCACCGTGGGCGGCAATGTTTCCGGCACCTCTGATCTGGCTCCGCTGGATCAGCAGGCGGATATGATCACCGAGTGGCTGCCCGAGGCCACCAAGGTGGGCCTGCTCTACTGCTCTGCCGAGGCAAACAGCCAGTATCAGGTAGACGAGGTCCAGAAGTACCTGGAGGCCAAGGGCATTACCGCCACCCAGTACGCTTTCTCTGATTCCAACGATCTGGCTTCTGTCTGCCAGAAGGCTGCCGACGAGAACGACGCAGTGTATGTCCCCACCGACAACACCTGCGCTGCCAACACCGGCATCATCGACGGCATCTGCCGCCCGGCCAAGAAGCCCGTGTTCGCCGGTGAGGAGGGCATCTGCTCCGGCTGCGGCGTGGCGACCCTGTCCATCAGCTACTACGATCTGGGCTACACCACCGGTGAGATGGCCGCCAAGGTCCTGACCGGTGAGGCCGATATCTCCACCATGCCCGTTGAGTACACCAACGTGACCAAGAAGTACAACAAGACCATCTGCGATGACCTGGGCATGACCGTTCCCGAGGGTTACGAGGCCATTGAGGAATAACAGGTACTCTGCCTGTTTTGCAGAAAGCTCCCCTGATAGGGGCGCTGGGTTCACGCTGCAGTAACGAAGAGACTTTACAATAAAATCAGCGGAGAAGAACGAATTTTTGCTCTTCTCCGCTTTCCCGTATCAGAAAAAAGTGTAGTTACAGGAGGAAAACGTTTTGGATATTCTTGCAAGACTTGCCAACCTGCCCGGTGCCTTGCCCGGTGCCTGTGCGCAGGGCCTCATCTGGGGCATCATGGCCATTGGTGTGTACCTGACCTACCGCATCCTGGATGTGGCTGACCTGACCGTGGACGGTTCCTTTGGCACCGGCGGCGCGGTCTGCGTTATGTGCCTGCTCTCCGGCATGAACGTCTGGGCAGCGCTTTTCATCGCCCTGCTGGCCGGTCTGGCCACCGGCCTTGTCACCGGTCTGCTCCACACCTTTATGGGCATCCCGGCCATTCTGGCTGGTATTCTGACCCAGCTGGCCCTCTACTCCATCAACCTGAAGATCATGGGCAAGGCCAACCAGTCCATCAACGTGGACAAGTACGACCTGCTGATCTCCCTGCGCTGGGTCAAGGAGCTTGCCCTGCACAACCCCATCATCATGGTCATTCTGGTCAGCGCCGTGGTCATCGGTGTGCTGTACTGGTTCTTTGGCACCGAGCTGGGCTGCGGCATCCGCGCCACCGGTTCCAACCCCGCCATGAGCCGCGCCCAGGGCATCAACACCAGCTTCAATGTGGTGCTGGGTCTGGCGGTCTCCAACGGTCTGGTGGCCCTGTCCGGCGCACTGCTGAGCCAGTATCAGGGCTTTGCCGATGTCAGCATGGGCCGTGGTGCCATCGTCATCGGTCTGGCCGCTGTCATCATCGGCGAGGCCCTGTTCAGCCGCATCTTCCACAACTTTGCCCTCAAGCTGGTGTCCGTCTCGCTGGGTGCCATCATCTACTACATCGTTATCCAGCTGGTGCTGACCCTCGGCTTTGACGCAAATCTGCTCAAGCTGCTGAGCGCCTCCGTGGTGGCGGTGTTCCTGGCCGTGCCCTATTGGAAGAGCAAGTACTTCGCAAAGCCCGCGGCAAAGAAGGCACAGAAGGAGGATGCAAAAAATGCTTGAAATCCAGAATGTTTCCAAGACCTTCAACGCCGGTACCGTCAACGAGAAAACGGCCCTGAACGGTCTGAACCTGAAATTGAACGAAGGTGATTTTGTCACCGTCATCGGCGGCAACGGCGCGGGCAAATCCACCATGCTGAACGCTGTGGCCGGTGTGTGGCCTGTGGACAGCGGCAAGATCATCATTGACGGCATCGACGTGACCAAACTGGGGGAGCACCAGCGCGCCGCCTACATCGGCCGCGTGTTCCAGGACCCCATGACCGGCACCGCCGCCACCATGCAGATCGAGGAGAACCTTGCCTTGGCCGCCCGGCGCGGCAAGCGGCGCGGCCTGAGGATCGGCATCACCAAGGCCGAACGGGAGCGCTACCGTGAACTGCTCAAGAGCCTGGACCTGGGCTTGGAGGACCGCCTGACCGCCCGCGTGGGCCTGCTGTCCGGCGGTCAGCGTCAGGCACTGACCCTGCTCATGGCTACCATGAACAAGCCCAAGCTCCTGCTGCTGGATGAGCACACCGCCGCTCTGGACCCCAAGACGGCGCTCAAGGTGCTGACCCTCTCGGCCAAGATCGTGGAGGAGAACCACCTGACCACCATGATGATCACCCACAACATGAAGGATGCCATCAAGTACGGCAACCGCCTGATCATGATGCACGAGGGCCACATCATCTATGATGTCTCCGGGGAAGAGAAGAAGAACCTGCACGTCTCCGACCTGCTGGCCAAGTTCCAGATCGCGTCCGGTGGCGAGTTCGCCAACGACCGCATGATCCTTTCTTAAAAAAGATGAAGCGGCAATAAAGTAGTTGATTCTTAAAGCATAGAGAACCCCCCTGCCAGGAGATCACCGGCAGGGGGGTTCTCTATTAGAGTATTGGGTTTGCGGTGTTATTTGTTCTTCTCGTTACGGTACGAATTACTTTTTGAACGCCTGCACCTGATTCCATGCCTTGATAACCTCTGTGCGGCTTACAGGATCAGTTGCTTCATAGGTTTCGCCGTTGTTCTTCGCGGCCTTGAGCAGGTCGTTCTCCACGGCCCATGCAATGGCCTTGTCAGTCTCAGTGGCATTGGCGTTCAGCACGGCGGCGGGTTCAGGCTTTCCTGCATTGTTCCACACCAGTTCAGCCAGCTCACCTCGGTTTGTTGGAATAGCTGTACCGGTTGGCAGGGCGCAGATCAGATAGAACTCAGTACCCAACTGATAGGTCTGGTAGGCCAGCACCGCGGTACCCGCGGCGGCAGTACCAATGATGAGGGTAGTGCCCAGAATGTTGGGCTCTTCCTCAATGCTTGCATCCTTTGTCATGGCTTCGATAATAACATTTTCACCCGGCATGGTAAAGGTAATGGTTTCAGCCTTGGGATCAACAGCGTTCAGCACGCTAGCAGGCTTAATTGTCCACTGGTCAAAAGTCTGAGCATCGGAAAGAATGCTCTTATCAAAGGTTACTTCCACTGTTGCACCTTTTTCAATGGTAATGTCACCATTGTCATTGATAGTAGTATCCTTGCCGTTTACTTTTGCAATACCGCCAAGAAGGGATAGAGTGTAGGTGACCTTTTCTTCTTCCTGGGGAACATTGTAACTCCACTTAATCTGATTGCCAGTGACTTGATTCGCGGGAGCGGTTTTTTCGGTCTCTTTGACATCAACTTTGACGATATAATCGCCCGGTTCCGTAGGGAGCCCGTGGTCATTCAATTTCTCACCGGGAACTTCATTTCCCTTATCATCATAAAACTTCCTATTGATGATATCATCAGCACTGACTTGAGGATTGTTCGATGTCACTTCTCCGGTTGCCGCGTCAAACTTGAGGTCAACATCCGGGTCGATCACATCTTTTTGTGTCCATTTTGCAGTCAAGGTTATATCATAGTCCGGCATGGAGAAACTATAATTGCCGTTCTCATCTGGGCCGTTCAAGGATGGGGCGGTTTCTCCATCAGGAACGGTAACTTCCCAATGATTAAAGTTATAGCCGGTTTTCTTTGTGGGTGTAGGAACGGAAACGGACGAACCATAGTCGTACGAGTTCGTTTCCTTGTTTTCGTCGTTCTCCAGTGTTACAGTATGGCTATGTGCGTTCCAATGGGCATACAAGGTGATGTTGCTGCTGACGGCTTCTGTAAATGTATATTTTGTGCCGCCTTCTGCCTGTGTATACCAGCCAAGAAATGTATAACCTTCTCTTACAGGGTCGGTGGGAACTACAAACGGCTGGTCATTCGGGTAGCATTTTGCAGTCCCTAGCTTCTCGTTGCTGTAAACAGTCTGCGTGGCCATAGTGCTACTACCATTTATAGTGCCACCGTTCAAATCAAAGTTGATATCACACAGATACTGAACTCTGCTGGTTAGTGTATCATTGCCTGCGATATTAACTCTGACGTTTTCCCAATCTGTTTTATGCCCATTATATTTTACATCATTTAGTTTTGTGCAATCTTTGAATGCGTTTCTATTTATAATGTTAATACCCTTTTCAAGGGTCACGCTTGTAAGACCTGTGCATCCATTAAACGCGTCTGAGCAGATTTCATACACACTTGTAGGTATCTTTATTTCTGTTAACCCTGTACAATCCTTAAAAGCGCTACTACTGATTCTGTAAATGCCATTTGTTAAGGTGACTTGAGATAACTTGGGATTGCTTGGAAAAGCCGTATCCATATTTTTGATGGTACTCGGAATCGTAATGCTTGTTAACTGAGAACAACCATAAAAAGCATTTGTGCCAATTTTTGTAACACCTTCAGGGATTGTAATCTCAGTTAGACTGGAACATTTAAAGAATGCACTGTCTTCAATTTCGTCCAACGTAGGAGGCAATGTAACTTCCTCAAGCGTGCTATTAAAAGCCCCCATTCCAATTTTGGTTACAGTATATGAATTACCATTACCATCTGAAATTGAGCTCTCAATGGTAAGTTGTTTAGGGTTTCTTGATGTACCGGAAACTGTAACCGATTTTCCATCGGCGTTAACTGTATATTTGAGGTTGCCTATCTTAATCGGAGCCGCTGCTACTGCTCCGATGGGTAGGAATGTTAACGTTATGCTGAGTGCCACTAATAGACTGACAAACCGTTTTTTCATGGATTTCCCCGCTTTCATGGATTGGTGCCGCAGAAAAACGACATAGAGTGAATGGCAAAAAAAGGTAATAATGCCAATTTGAAGAATACCATGCATGGAATTCTCTGTCAATGGAATTGTAGGAACTCACAAAAAAGTTTGGAGGAATGTACAAGAAAAGGTTTTTCCAGCATCGCGGGCAATAAAAAAGAACCCGTCCCCGGGGAAAATCCGGGAACGGGTTGAGAGCGGAAAGCTTACCGCTTGATGTCGTAGTTCATGTTCATCAGGTTGCGGATGGAGCTGACATCATCGGTGATGTTGGCATCGCCGTGGATGGTGTGCTTGATGGCGCTGCTTGCCACGGCAAAGTTGATCATGTCCATGGCGCGGTAGTCGTGGAGCATAGCGTAGATCAGGCCGCTGGCAAAGGCATCGCCGCCGCCCACGCGATCCAGAATATTAAAGGTGTAGAGCTTGCTCTCAAAGGTGTGGCCGTCGTACCACATAAAGGCCTTGAGGCTGTTCTCGCTGCCGCTGTGGGCATAGCGCACATGGCGGGCAATGCACTTGAGGTTGGGGTAGCGGGCAATGAAATGCTGGAAGATCTCGTCCTGCTGCTCATAGCTGGGCTGCAGGGGCACGCCGTCCTTCCAGTCGCCCTTGCTGTGATCGTTGTCGTCCTTCCACAGGTGGTAGGGTTCAATGCCCAGCAGAACGTCAACGTAAGGCAGGCACTCGGTGCAGAAATCGCGGGCTTCCTCCCAGCTCCACAGGGTAGAGCGGAAGTTGCCGTCAAAGCTGACGGTCAGGCCCTTCTTTTTGGCCACCTTGAGCATATCGATGATGAGGCCGCGGCAGTTGGGGCCCAGTGCCGGGGTAATGCCGCTCAGGTGCAGCCAGTCGTAGCCGTCCAGCAGAGCGTCCAGATCGACCTGAGAGAAGTCATACTCGGTAATGGCACTGTGCTTGCGGTCGTAGATGACCTTGGAAGCGCGGATGCCGTAGCCAGTCTCCAGATAATAAGTACCCAGCCGGTTGGAGGGGGTCTCGTTGGGCTCGGTCAGGATCATGGGGGTGCAATGCACATCGTTGGAGCGCAGCCAGCGCACCGCGCTCTTGCCCAGGCTGTTGTTGGGCACTACACTGAAGAAGGTGCTGTCCACACCCAGGTTGGCCAGGGCCAGTGCAATGTTGGCCTCGCTGCCGCCGTAGCTGGCTTCAAAGCTGGATGCCATGCGGATCTTTTCGTAGTTCGGCGGAGTCAGACGGAGCATGATCTCGCCGCAGGTGATAAATTTCTGGCCGTTGGGCTCGCTGCCGAGGATGGGATTGTAGTGTTCCATAACGCTCCTCCTAAAAAGTCGTTTCTGAGATCCATTTCATGTGAGAACACATTGTTGTATCCATTATACCGCACTGCGCACCGGATAGCAAGCAAATGCTGTTTCGGCCGAGAGAAAAAGAAAAAGAAATTTTGGTTGTTTTGACGAAAGAACCCCTCAGTCACCTGCGGTGACAGCCCCCCTAATAGTGGGGCCCTTGGCATTGCGTAAAGCCTTATGGTTTTGCCAAGGCCGCCCCTACTAGGGGCGGTGGCATCCCGCAGGGATGACGGTGGGGTTCACACCCCCGTCAGGTCAAAGCTGGGCGTATACTCTTCCTTTGCACTGCTCTTCTGCTGCATATAGCCAGAACTGAGGCCCAGATCCATGGCGTAGTTGACCACCCGGCGGTATTCGTAGGTGGTGATGCGCCGCCCGATGCCGTGGTCTGCCGCCTGATAGAAGGGGGTGTACTGGCTCATCACGCTGGGCAGGAAGCACCCGGGGTCGGCCTTGTTCCAAGCCGCCATCTGATCGAGCACGGCAAAGCTGTCGTCCACATGGCCAGGCAGGGCAAGGTGGCGCAGGATCACGCCCCGCTGCAGGATGCCCTCGCTGTCAAAAACAGGGTGCCCGGTCTGAGCTATCATGGCTTCAATGGCGGGCCTGGCCTGTGCAAAATAGTCCGGCGCGGCGGAAAGCTCTGCCGAAAGGGCAGGGGAAACATATTTCAGGTCGGCCAGCCAGATGTCGATGAAACCACGCCAGGCGTGCACGCTCTCCACGGTCTCGTATCCGCCGGTGTTGCAGACGATGGGCAGATGCAGCCCCTGCGCCCGGGCCAGGTCGAGGGCAGCGATGATCCAGGGCCGCCACTGCCCAGGCGTGACAAGGTTGATGTTGTGGGCTCCCTGCGCCTGCAGGTCCAGAAAAATCTCGGCCAGGCGCTCTACCGTGATCTCCCTGCCCAGCCCCTCGGTGCTGATGGGGTAGTTCTGGCAGAAGCAGCACTTGAGGGTGCAGCCGGAGAAGAACACCGTGCCGCTGCCCCGGGTGCCGCTGATGCAGGGCTCCTCCCAGAAGTGCAGGGCAGCGCGGGCCGCTTTCAGGGTACGGCCCGCCCCGCAGAAGCCCGTCTGCCCGGCGGCCCGGTCGGCTTTGCACTGCCGGGGGCAGAGAGTGCAGGCTTCCGGCACAGCAACAGAAATGGTTTTGGGCATAATATCCAAGTCCTTTGCAAAAGATTTGACAGAATTACTCTTGTTTATTATACCATTTATGACATGGAATGTGGTATACTATGATAGAATATTATATATCATGCAAAAATACTACATATCAGACGGAGGATATCATGCGCACCGAAAACGAGGAGATCCGGGATCATTTGAAATATCTCTCCCTGCTGGCACGGGATTACCCCTCGCAGGCGGCCGCCGCCAGTGAGATCATCAGCACCCAGGCCCTGCTCAAGCTGCCCAAGGGCACCGAACATTTTATGAGCGACCTGCACGGTGAAAACGAGGCCTTTGTCCACATCCTGAACTCGGCTTCGGGTGTCATCCGGGAAAAGGTGGACATCGTGCTGGGGGACAGTGTGCCGGAGCAGACCCGTGCCGAGCTGGCAACGCTCATCTATTACCCCAACGAGAAGCTGCCCCAGCTCAAAGCTGGGTGCGCGGATGAAGAAGCGCTTGACCACTGGTACACAGAGACCCTGCTTCAGCTCATTGATATCTGCCGGTTGGTGTCCTCCAAGCATACCCGGCAGCATGTGCGCTCCTGCCTGCCGTCCAGCTGCGGGTATATTCTGGATGAGCTGCTCCATGCCCACTTTGAGGACCACGACAAGGACCTTTATTATGGGCAGATCGTGGGCAGCATCATCGAAAATGGCCGCGCCGACCGGTTCATCGTCCGGCTGTGTGAGCTCATCAAGCGGCTGGCTGTGGACAAGCTGCACATCGTGGGGGACCTGTTTGACCGCGGCCCCCGGCCTGACATCATTCTGGACCGGCTCATGCGCCACCACCATGTGGATATCCAGTGGGGCAACCATGACGTGGTCTGGATGGGTGCCGCCGCCGGAAGTCCCATCTGCGTCTGCACCGTGCTCAAAACGACACTGGCCTACCACAACCATGCCATGCTTGAGGACTGCTACGGCATCAACCTGCGGCATCTGCAGCGGATGGCCGAGCAGTTCTACGGAAATGACGACCTGACCCTCTGGATGCCCCACACCGATGCGGCGCGCGGCCCTTACACCGAGGGAATGCTCCACCGCTGTGCCGTGATGCACAAGGCAGTGACCATTCTGATGCTCAAGATGGAGTGCAAGGTCATCGACCGCAACCCGGATTTCAAGATGCAGGGTCGGGATTTCCTGCGGCACATCGATTGGAAAAAGGGAACAGTGACCCTGAACGGGCAGGCATACCCCCTGCGGGACACCAGCTTCCCCACCGTGGACCCGGCAGACCCCGCCGCCCTGAATGATGATGAGCGGCTGGTGCTCCGCAAGCTGGTGGAATCCTTCCGGCAGAGCGAGCGCTTGCAGCAGCATGTGGAATTTTTGTATGCCAAGGGCAGCGTTTACCACATCGAGAACGGCAACCTGCTCTACCACGGTGTGGTGCCCATGACCAGAACCGGCAGCTTTGCCGTGGAGCGGTTCGAGGGACACAACTACTCGGGCCGCGGCTTGATGGACTACTGTGACGAGCGGGCACGCCGCGGTTACTTTGCCCCCGAGGGCAGCGCGGCCCGGCGGAGCGGTCAGGATTTTCTGTGGTATCTGTGGTGCGGCAAGCTGTCGCCGTTGTTCGGCCGCAGCGCCATGACCACCTTTGAGCGGCTGTATATTGCCGACCCCGCCACCCACGAGGAAGTCAAGGACCCCTATTATACATGGTACAATGAAGAGGCCGCCTGCCGCCGCATCCTGGCGGAATTCGGTCTGCCCGGCACCAGCCACATCGTCAACGGCCATGTGCCGGTGCGGGAGAAGAGCGGCGAGAGCCCCATCAAGGGCGGGGGCCGTCTGGTCGTTATTGACGGCGGGTTCTGCCGCGCTTACCATGAAAAGACCGGCATTGCAGGGTACACGCTGGTGTACTCCAGCCGCACCATGTCCCTGCGGACCCATCAGCCCTTTGTCAGTGCCGAAAAGGCCGTGAACGAAAACATCGACATCGTGTCGCAGAAGAATATACTGGAAACGGAGAACCACCGCATTCTGGTGGAAGAGACGGACGAGGGAGAGACCCTGCGGGAGCGGGTACACGACCTGAAACAGCTGGTCAAGGCCTATCAGCTGGGCTGGATCAAGGAAACTTGCAGCGAGGATTGCGTCTGGTAAGGGGCGCTGATTGTAAAATTTTTGAAATAAGAAACAAAAATGTCGAATATCTCCGCAGATTCTGGGCAAAACAGAAAATAATCGGGCAGGGAAAAAGGGGGCTTTGCTTTTTGTCCGAAGTTGTGTATAATAAGATAGTTGTATCGTGAGGGTGTGTGCCCAGCGGTGCGCGGAGAGATCAAGCAAGAACCCTGAGTGGCCCTGCCGCTGGCGGGCCTGCGACAAGGAGATTATAAAATTGGAAAAGTTTGTTATTACGGGCGGCAAGCCCCTGCATGGCGAAGTTACCATTTCCGGTGCAAAAAATGCGGCTGTGGGCATTCTGCCTGCCACCATTCTGGCGGCAGATGTCTGTGTGATCGAAAACCTGCCGGACATCAGTGATGTGGCAGTCAGCCTGAAGATTCTGAGCACCCTGGGTGCCAGCATCAAGATGCTGAACCGCAATACCTACGAGATCGACACCACCCACCTGAACAGCACCAACGTCCCGGACGATCTGTCCCGCCAGATGCGTGCCAGCTACTACTTCCTGGGTGCGCTGCTCTCCCGCTTTGGCAAGGCACAGGTGGCCATGCCCGGCGGCTGCAATCTGGGCCCCCGCCCCATCGACCAGCACCTCAAGGTGTTCAGCGCACTGGGTGCAGAGGACAGCGTGGACTACGGCATGATCACCGTGCGTGCCAAGGAACTGAACGGTGCCCATATCTTCTTTGATAAGGTCAGCGTGGGCGCTACCATGAACGGTATGCTCTCCGCTGTGATGGCACAGGGCCAGACCATTCTGGAAAACTGCGCCAAGGAGCCCCATGTCGTTGATCTGGCAAACTTCCTGAATATGTGCGGCGCGGATGTGCGTGGTGCCGGCACCGATGTGATCAAGGTGCGCGGCGTGGAAAAGATGCACGGCTGCACTTACAGCATCATCCCTGACCAGATCGAGGCGGGCAGCTACATGGTTGCCGCTGCTGCCACCGGCGGCGATGTTCTGATCAAAAATGTCACCCCCAAGCATCTGGAACCCATCACGGAAAAGCTCCGCCGTGCCGGTGTGGATGTGGAGGAATTCGATGATTCCGTCCGCGTCTCCCGCAAAGGCGATATCCTGCCGCTGAAGATCAACACCATGCCTCACCCGGGCTTCCCCACCGATATGCAGCCCCTGATGGGTGTGCTGCTCAGCGTGGCAAAGGGCACCTCCACCATCACCGAGAGCGTGTGGGATAACCGCTTCCGCTATGTGGACGAGCTGCGCAAGATGGGCGCAATGGTGCAAGTGGACGGTCAGGTGGCCGTGTTTGAGGGTGTGGACAAGCTGAACCCCGCCCCCCTGCGCGCTTCTGACCTGCGTGCCGGTGCGGCCATGGTCGTTGCTGCCCTGATGGCAGACGGCACCAGCGAGATCGAGGAGATCGGCCACATTGAGCGCGGCTACGAGAACATCGTGGAAAAGCTGCGCGGCCTGGGCGCTGAGATCAGCAAGGTGGAGCGGATGCCCGCTGCACTGGAATCGGCAATGTGATCATTCAGAACCTCTCAGTCTGTTTTGCAGAAGTTCCCCTGACAGGGAGCTTTTGTGAAGCCATGACGGAGAGGTTCGTTTCTTGAGGTTTGAAATGTCTGAATTCATCTCGTTATACTCTGGTTCCTCCGGCAACTGCAGCGTGGTGCGCACGGGGGAAAAGTACATCATCATCGATATGGGAAAGGGTGTGCGCACCACCTCGGCGGCACTCAAGGAACTGGGCCTGAACATCAGCGATTGTGCAGGCATTCTGGTTACCCATGAGCACTCTGACCACGTCAAGGGGCTGGCTACCTTCCTCAAAAAGAATCCGCTGCCGGTATACGGCGCAGACGATACGCTGGATTTTCTGGATGCAAACGGCATCGTGCCCGCCAGCTGTGAGCTGCGCACCCTGTCCGGCGGGGAAGAGGATGTGGGAGATTTCGGCGTGACGATGTTCCCCACCAGCCACGACGTGCCCTGCGTGGGCTACCGCATCCACACCCCGGACAACAAGACCATGACCATTGCTACCGACCTGGGAGTCCTGACCCCGCCGGTGCATCAGGCCCTGAGCGGCTGTGACCTGGTGGCGCTGGAAAGCAACTACGACCTCCACATGCTCCGCAGCGGGCGGTATCCCTACTACCTGCGCTCCCGCATCGAGTCCAACCGGGGCCACCTCTCCAACGATGAGTGCTCGGCAAAGCTGTTGGAGCTCATTCAGGAGGGATGCAAGAAGTTTGCCCTCTGCCATCTCTCGCAGGAGAATAACACCCCGGCGCTTGCCTTGCAGACCATGTTCAACACCCTGGGTGCGGCGGGTGTCGTGCCGGAAAAGGACTGCATCGTGCAGGCCCAGCGCCGCAATGAGATCAGCCCCGCGCTTACGTTTTAAGAAAAAGCCCTCTCCGTCAATGCTTCGCAAAGCGTGACAGAGAGGGTCGTTTTTTGTTGTTATGCCAGATCCGGCAGGATATCGGGCCAGAGGGCCTGCTCCTGCCGCAGGTCGGTGAAAACGCAGTCCAGATAGATCTTGTTCACAGCCGAGATGATGGTGCTGCGCAGGAGCTTGCGTGCATCATCAACATCCGGCTCCAGCTCGGAAAAGCTTTTGGTCAGGCCGAACACATAGGGCAGGTAGCTCTCCAGCTCATCGCAAAAGGTATCATACGCCTGCGCGGAGGTATAATGCGCCTGCTGCATCTTGAACAGGCTGTCGATATTTTCCATGGACAGGACATTTTTAGAAACCACGATGTAGATCAGGCAGGCCAGCTGATCCCGGGTATACTTCTTTTTGATGGGGTGGCTGATGATCCCTTTCTTAACGTAGTTGCTCACCATGGAAGCGGTGAGCTCCACCCCCTGAAATGTGCGGAAACACCCGTTGACAAACTGTACACTCTGATCCAGATAAAGCCCTACGGTGGGGAGTTCTGCATACCGGGGCAGGGCAAACCCTGCGGCGCAGGCCGCAACGCGGCGGTTTGATTCTAATTTCATGCGGACAGTATACCATGTTTTGGAAATGCGGTCAACAGGAAATTAAAAACTTTTGAAATAATTCAAGAAAACAGTTGACAGGTTTTTGAAAAACTGATATAGTGATTCAAACAACAGGAAAAACTGCGGCATCCTCTGCCGCCGGAATGGAGATAAATGCTTATGAACACCAAGATCGTTGTGGATTCCTCCGCCAGCCTGTACACCTTGCAGGGCGTGGATTTTGAATGCGTTCCCCTGAAGATCATCACCGACGATGCCGAATATCTGGACAACGGCACAATGGATGCCTTGGGCATGGCCCAGACCCTGCGTACCTATAAGGGCAAGACCTCGACCTCCTGCCCCAACGTCAGCGATTGGCTGGCCGCCTACGAGGGAGCCGACGAGGTGTATGCCATCACCATCACGGGTACCCTGTCCGGCAGCTACAATGCCGCCCAGCTGGCCGCCGAGGAATACCAGCAGGAGAATCCCGGCAAGCGGGTGTTCGTGCTGGACAGCCTTTCCACCGGCCCGGAGCAGCGCCTGCTGGCCGAGCATCTGCGGGATCTGCTGGCTGAGGGCAGGGAGTTTGACGAGGTCTGTGAAGAGATGCTCCGCTACCACAAGCACACCCATCTGCTCTTCTCGCTGGAGTCGCTGGCCAATCTGGCCCGCAATGGCCGCGTGAAGCCTGCTGTTGCTGCTATGGCGCGGATGCTGGGCATCCGGGTCATCGGACAGGCAAGTGAGGCCGGAGAGCTGGATGTTCTCTGCAAGACCCGTGGTGAGCATGGTGCGCTGGAACGCATCGTGCTGGAACTCAAGGAGCACGGCTACACCAACGGCAGGCTCCATATCTCTCACTGCGGCAATCCCGCCGCCGCTGAGCGCCTGAAGCACATGGTAAAGGCTGTGTTTGATGGAGCAAAGGTGGACATCAGCGAATGCGGCGGTCTGTGCAGCTATTATGCAGAGCTGGGCGGCCTGCTGGTTGGTTATGAGGACGCGGAAGCATAAGCGGACAACCCTCGGGAAAAATTCTGCCACGATTGAATAGGCGCTCATAGCGGGGAAAGCCGTTGTGGGCGCTTTTTTGTTTGCAAAATCTTCCGCTCTGCGCTATACTAACAGCATCAAAAATCGCCGTGGGCGGCAGGGGAGGGTTACCACATGTTCAGATTGCCCATCGTCAAGTTTTTCAACCGTATCTTCAACCGTGTCACGATCACAGCGGTGCTGGTGGCTTTACAGGTGCTCTGGCTGCTCTGGGCATTCTGGTCGTTCACGGCGGGGCGGGTCTGGCTGAACGGTGCCCTGAAGGCGCTGAGCATCCTGATCGTGCTGTATCTGGTGCGCAAGGATGAAAACAGCGCTTATAAGATCGGCTGGATCGTTCTGATCGGTCTTTTGCCCCTGCTGGGCGGCGCGCTTTATCTGGCTTTTGGCAACAAGGCCCCCGCCAAGTATCTGCGGGAGCGGATGCAGAAGGTGGAACAGGCCCATCAGACCGAGCTTGCCCAGCCCGAGGGCCAGACCGATGCGCTGGATATCTCCAGCCGGAACCTGAGCCGCTATGTGGCAAAGTTCGGGCCGTATCCGGCCTGGAGGAATACCGCTGCTCACTACTTTTCCTGCGGGGAGGAGATGTATCCCCAGCTGCTGGCGGATCTGGACAAGGCGGAAAAATTTATCTTTCTGGAATTTTTTATCCTCCGTTCCGGCAAAATGTGGGACGGTGTGGAGCAGATCCTCCGCCGCAAGGCCGCCCAGGGCGTGGATGTGCGGCTGATCTACGATGATTTTGGCAGCCTGCTGGGCCTGCCCAGTGATTTTGTCATCCGCATGGAGAAGGCGCATATCCGCTGCATCCCTTTCAACCCGGTGGTGCCGCTGGTCTCGCTGGTGATGAACCACCGCGACCACCGCAAGATCGTGGTGGTTGACGGCAATGTGGCCTACACCGGCGGCGTGAATCTGGCGGATGAGTATATCAATGCTGAGCAGCGCTTTGGCTACTGGAAGGATGCGGCCATCCGGCTGGAAGGAGCCGCTGTCTGGAACTTTACCGTGATGTTCCTCAATGTATGGAACGCCTTCCGCCCGCAGGAGATCGATTACACCGTCTTTGCGCCCACCCGCCTGCCCGCAGTGCAGGATGGCGTGGTGCAGCCCTACGCGGACAGCCCGCTGGACGAGGAACCGCTGGCCGAGACGGTCTATCTGGACATCCTCTCTCAGGCCCAGAGATATGTTTATATCTATACGCCCTACCTGGCCGTGGGCGAAGAGATGCTGGATGCTCTGAAAAGTGCGGCCAAGCGCGGGGTGGACGTGCGGCTCATCCTGCCCGGGATCCCGGATAAGAAGCTGGTGTTCCGGCTCAGCCGTTCCTACTATCTGCCCCTGCTCAGGGCGGGTGTGCGCATTTATGAATTCACGCCCGGTTTCCTCCACGCCAAGTGCTATGTCAGTGATGACCGCGTGGCCGCGGTGGGCAGCATCAATATGGATTACCGGAGCCTGTTTCTCCACTTTGAGTGCGGAACACTGCTCTTCCATAACAGCCAGATCGCCGCACTGCGGAAGGATGTGGAGCGCACCCTGCCGCAGTGCCGGGAGATCATGCGCTCCGACTGCCGCACCAATCTGCCGGGCACAGCACTGGACAGCGTGCTGCGGCTGCTGAGCCCGTTGATGTAAGCGGCTGCGCGCAGCACGCGGGGAGCTTTTCCACGCAAGTGAAACGGGCCATTCCATCGCCCGCCCTATTGCCTGCGGCAACAGGGTCCCACCCCAGCGGACACTTGCTTTGGAAAACTCCC
>OBKN01000420.1_pt1 | contig 20116 bp, 17 predicted proteins | sample 1519931 | NCBI WGS metagenome assembly OBKN01 (sample SAMN04209254, study PRJEB22552) | human gut metagenome | biome: gut; material: feces | host: Homo sapiens | place: USA: Oklahoma
GTATGTTATAATTCCGCTTTGGTCATTAGCAAACATCATTTTCTCCGTAAGGAGAATAACGGCAAAGATTCAACCGCAAACACTGTAAAAACTATAGCAAAAACCGCCTCAGACTTATATCTGCGGCGGGTTTGCTTTGGTGGGTTTGATTTATATATTCTTTATCTCGTCAAAAATCTCTTTCGTGATTCGTCTGTCTTTATAATAAAACTCGCGGTCGTGCTCGTTTATCTCCCTCGCGACGCGGCAGGGACTCCCGTAGGCGACAACATTCGCCGGAATGTCTTCGTAACGACGTTGCCCGCGCCGATAACGCTGTTGTCCCCTATCGTCACTCCGGGCATTATCACAGCTCCCGCGCCTATCCAGCAGTTTTCGCCGATACGCACAGGCATGTTGAACTGATACGCCTTTTCGCGCAGCTCGGGCAGAATCGGATGCCCCGCGACCGCGACGGTGACATTCGGGCCTATCATCGTGTGCGAGCCGATGTAGATATGCGAGTCGTCAACGGCGGTGAAGTTGAAGTTTGCGTATATAGAGTCGCCGAGATGGATGTGCGCCCGTCCCAGTTCGCGTGGAACGGCGGTTCGAGATAGCAGTTCTCGCCTATTTCGGCAAACATCTCTTTCATTAATTCCTGCCTTTTCTTCTGCTCCGTGGGGCGCGTTGAATTGAACTCGTAGAGCAGATCGAGCTTTTTGAGCTGCTCGTCGAATATCGACTCCTCGTTCGGATAATAGAGCTCGCCAGTGTGCATTCTTTCATTCCCATGGTCTTTCTCCTTTTCTGTTTTTCTCCGCTTTGATTATACTTTATGCGCCCGCTTTTTCAGCCTTTTTTGAGCAAATGCGCGCATGTTCTGCGACATTCGGGCTTTTTTGTTGACTTTGTGTGCTTCAAATATTATACTTTATAATAGACTTATATAGGAGATTTTTGTTTTAAGTCGGAAGGTGAAGAGAAAATGGATAAATTCATGCCAAAGACCATCGAACAGCTCAACGCCGAATTTGAGGCGCGCATGGAAAAGGCCAAGCAGGATGAGCTGAACGCGGCGGCGGAAAAGGCGGCGGCAGAGATAAAAGCCGCCGAAGAAGCACGAAAAGCCGAGGAAGCCCGCGCAGCAGCCGAAGCAAAGGCAGCAGCTGAATCAAGAGCAGCAGCCGAAGCAAAAGCGGCTGAGGAAGCGAGACGCGTTGAAGAGCGCAGCTATGACAGCGTGATAGACAACTCGGTTATCTCCGCAAACGAGCTCGAACCGGTAGAGGACGACTTTGAAGAGACTTATTCCGGCGAGGAAGAGGTTTCTGTCGAAGAGTCAGAGCCCGAAGTTAAAGAAGTGCCTGTTGAAAAGCAGAAGAATGAATACGGCGAACCCGATCCCCACGGATATTTCGGCGCGCCAATAGACAAGAGCAGACCGCGCAAGACCCTCTCCGATGAGACAGCTTCCAAGGTCGAGCCGAAGTTCGACTTCGAGCGCACCTCGGACTATTCGGGCGCAATGCTCCAAAACGGATTCAAGCCGCAGAAAGACAAATTCACGGGCGCGAGGATATTCACGACCGTTCTCATCGTCATAATAGCCGTTGTGTCGCTCGTCACCGCGCTTCTCTGCGTTGCAGCGGCGCACCCCGACAAATTCCTGCTCGACCGCGGACTCGCCGTGTGCAGCGAAAATGTCGCAGGCTCGAATATAAAGAGCGGCTCGCTGTGCCTCACACGCAGGGCATCCGCCGCATCCGCAGACGAAGTTGCGCTGTACAAGCTCGGCGGCAAATACGCATTTGCGTTCGGTTCGTCTTTGCCCGAGGGTGCTTCAATAGTCGCGCTCGCCACGCACTGCGTGCCGTTTATCGGCAAGTTCATCTCGAATGTCACGAACATGTGGATTGTCTACGCCTGCTCAGCTCTCGCGGCGATACTCATCATCCTGATAATCCGGCTCGCGGCGTTCAGCGCGCCGGAGGAGAGCGTTACCGACGGAGTTAAGAGCAAGAAGAGCCGCAAATAACAAAAAACCAAGAGCCGCACGGTTGATCCTGCGGCTTTTGCATTTGGAGGAAACCCAATGTCAATAGAAAGAGTCAGAGAATATTTCAGAAAGCTCGGAATCGAGGACCGAGTGATGGAGATAGACGAGTCGAGCGCGACCGTTGCCCTCGCGGCAAAAGCTCTCGGCTGCGAAGAGGGCAGGATAGCAAAGACTATATCATTTTCGCTCGACGGCGAGCCGATACTCATCGTCGCGGCGGGCGACACAAAGATAGACAACGCAAAATACAAGTCCCGCTTCGGCAAAAAAGCAAAAATGCTCTCGCACGAAGAGGCGGCGCAGCTTATCGGCCACGCGGTCGGCGGAGTGTGCCCGTTTGCCGTGAACGACGGCGTGAAGATATATCTCGACGAGTCACTCAAGAGATTCAATACGGTATACCCCGCCTGCGGCAGCAGCAACAGCATGATAGAGCTGACTCCCGCCGAGCTCGAGGAATACTCCAAGCCCGAAAGCTGGGTCGATGTCTGCAAGCCGATGGCATAAAAACCGGGGCGGCGAAGAAAAATTTTTCCAAACCGCCTCCGAACACTTGACAAACCGCAAAAAAAATCTTATAATCACATAGCAAACAAATGGGGGCGTAGCTCAGCTGGGAGAGCGTACGGTTCGCATCCGTAAGGTCGAGAGTTCGATCCTCTTCGTCTCCACCAGTAACACGAATACTGCTTTTGCAGTGTTCGTGTTATTTTTTTAGAAGAGGATCGAACAGGACGGTTCTGCGAAGCAGAATTTCGAGCGTCCGGTGGACGGTCGGAAAGTCCGCGTGCGTATCGGCGCACGGCAGTGCGCCGAGCGATCCTCTTCGTCTCCACCAGTAACACGAATACTGCTTTTGCGGTGTTCGTGTTATTTTTATACCCACGCCCGATTTCCTAATCTTCGTTTAATCTTTACACGCTATGATAAAATCTGTATAATTATACCGGAGGGTGATCCAATGCGTATTCTGCTTGCCGAGGACGAGAAGAGTCTCAACAGGATAATCACAAAGCAGCTCAAGGCTGCCGGCTACAGCGTAGACAGCTGTTTTGACGGCGGCGAGGCATATGATCTGATAACATCGACCGACTATGACGCGGCGGTGTTCGATGTCATGATGCCGATAATGAACGGGTTCGAGCTTGTCAAAAAGATAAGGGCGCACGGCATCGACACGCCGGTGCTGTTCCTGACGGCGCGCGACAGCATCGAAGACAGGGTCACGGGGCTCGACATCGGTGCCGACGACTATCTGATAAAGCCGTTTTCGTTCGACGAGCTCTCGGCGAGACTGCGCGTCATGACGCGCAAAAAATACGGAGAAAAGACGGGTATAATTTCCGTCGGCGACCTGACAGTCGACACGGCAGCGAGGCGCGTTGAACGCGCGGGCAGGGAGATATCGCTCTCGGCAAAGGAATATGAGCTGCTGCAATATCTTGTGATGAACAAGGGCGTTGTACTCAGCCGCGAGAAAATTGAGAATCACATTTGGAACTACGACTACGAGGGCGGCACGAATGTTGTCGACGTATATATCCGATATCTCCGCAAGAAGATAGACGAGGGCGAGGATATCAAACTCATTCACACCGTGAGGGGTGCAGGCTATGTCATCAAATAAAAAAACAAGACCCGCGCGCCGCCGCTCTTCGTTCAAGCTGCGGATAACGGTGTGGATAACGCTGCTCATCGCCGTTGTCAGCTCCCTCGGCATCGGAGGAATACTGATAACAGGCTCGCAGATTGCCGATTCGCGCCTGCAGAATGAGCTGATAAGCACGGTCGAGCGCAATGTTGACGAGATAGAATACAAGAACGGCATTCTCGAAATCGAGAACGATTTTGCCTTCTTCGTCGACGAGGTCTACTGCAATGTCTTTGACTCAAGCGGCAGATATATCGACGGCGAGTCCCCTGCCGCGCTGATAAACAGCAAAAATCTCAAAAACGGCGAGGTCGGAACATTCGAGACAGACGGAAACAAATATTATTATTACGACACCCGTCTCGATTTCAACAAATACGAATACGAAATCGACGCCTTTTCGGGGAAGATAATCAAATACGAGGCGGACACCGCGATGTCCGGGCTCAGCGACCCCGTCTATAAAAGCACCGAGTTCAAGGACGGAATAAACAGCGAAAAGGCGATTGATATCGCGCTCGAGCACGCGGGTCTGACCCGCGACGAAGTCAGCTCGCTGAGCGTTGAACTGCCAGCAAACGCGGACAGGACGGTTTTCAAAGTTGAATTCATATGCAGTAACTCGACCTATCCCCCGGTCTGGGTACGCGGATTCATCAACGCCGACGCCGCCAAGAGCGCGTTCGACGCAATAACCATGACGGTCATATACATTCTCCCGGCGTTTATTATTATCGCCGCCGTCGGGGCGTATTTAATATCGCGCAAAACGATGAAGCCGGTCGAGAATATCTGCCGCTCGGCGCACGAGATAACCGACGGAACCGACCTCTCGAAGCGCATCGAGATGGAGAAGAGCGCGGGCGAAATATACACGCTTGCAGAGACTTTCAACGACATGCTCGCAAGGCTTCAAACCTCGTTCGAAAATGAAAAGCAGTTCACCTCCGATGCCTCGCACGAGCTGCGCACGCCGCTCGCCGTGATAAAGGCGGAATGCGAATACGCGCTGTCCGACAACGCGAGCGAAGAAGATATGCTCGAAGCGCTCTCGTCGATAGACGAGCAGACGGACAAGATGACGAAGCTCGTCACGGCTCTGCTGACGCTCTCGCGCACCGAGCAGGGCGACAAGCGCTACAAGCTCGAGGACACCGACTTAAGCGAACTCGTCAAAAAAACATGCGCCGATTTTGTTCCCGCGAAGAACATCACGCTCACTGCGGACATCGAAGACAATATTATAATCCCCGCGCAGGCGCAGCTGATATCACTGATGCTCGAAAATCTGCTCTCAAACGCCGTCAAATACGGCAGAGACGGCGGGCACATTGAAGTCAGGCTCAAGAAAGACAACGGCATCGTGCTCTCGGTGAAGGATGACGGAATAGGGATAAAAGAAGAGGATCTGCCGAAGATATGGGGCAGATTCTACCGCGCGGACGAATCCCGCAGCCGCGAAAGCGGATTCGGCTTGGGGCTCTCGCTCGTCAGCCAGATAGCGGCACTCCACGGCGGAAAAGTCTCCGCATCCTCCGTTTACGGCGAGGGAAGCGAGTTTACCGTAACCTTTTGACGGCGGTATAACAGCATAAATAAATGAACCGGTTGCAGTAGATTTTCTGCGGCCGGTTTGTTGTTTTATATTGTTTGACATCGGGGATGGACAAATCCCAACTTATCAACATCACAGCACACTGTTTTACGGACTTCAAACTTTCCGAAAAATTTTTGCGCTCTAATCTTTCTTTAATTTTCGCGGGTTATTATATGGGTGTACTAAGGGACACGATCCCGATAAGAAAGGACAGATACTATGTTTGCAAGTATTTTCAAATCCATCGGAGTCGCGCTCATGTCAGTCATTATGGCTATCTTCTCTGCGTTCGCGCCGCCGCAGGATAAGCCCGACACGGGCTCGGGCAACTCCGGACAGATCCAGCAGGAAGTAAAGATAAGCCTTGACGCCGCGATAGACATTGCAGTCGCCGATGCGGGCATCGCAAGAGCCGACGCGAAGTTCACCGAAGCAAAGCTCGACAGCGACGATCTTGTCGCCCACTACGATATCGAGTTCATCGCCGGGGCGAACGAATACGACTACGAGATAGCGGTAACGGACGGCAGCATTCTTAAAAAAGAAGTCGAGCCCGCCGACCCCTCGAAACCCTCAAAGCCCCAGCCCGATGTCTCAGGCTATATCAGCATCGACGAGGCGAAGGCAATAGCCCTCAAGAAAGTTTCCCTTGACGCATCAAAGGTCACTTTCAAGAAAGCGGAGCTTGACGTGGACGACCGCACCCCGCACTATGATATAGAATTTGTCTCGGGCGGATATGAATATGAGTTCGAGATAGACGCAAAGAGCGGAAAGATTCTCGAGTTCGACCGCGAGCGCGTGGATAAGAAGCCCTCAGTTGACACATCAAAGTTCATCTCCGTTGATGAGGCAAAGGCCGCCGCGCTCAAGAGAGCTTCTCTCGACGCTTCAAAGGTCACATTCACCAAAGCTGAGCTTGATATTGACGACCGCACCCCGCACTATGATATCGAGTTCGTTTCCGGCGGATATGAGTACGAAGTCGAGGTCAACGCGAAGAACGGCAGAATAATCGACTTCGACCGCGAGCTTGACGATTCAAAGCCCGCCGACCCCTCGAAGTATGTCTCCGCGGACGCCGCGAAGAAAGCCGCACTCGACCATGCGGGTCTCACCGAGGCTCAGGTCACGGAGCTCGAAACCGAGCTTGACACCGACTCGCTCACCGCGCACTACGATGTTGAATTCAAATGCGGCGGATTCGAGTATGAGTACAAGATAAACGCAAAGAGCGGAAAAGTTATCTCGTTCGAAAAAGAGAGAGACTAACAGATTTTTATTCAGTCCCGGATGTTAAGTCCGGGGCTGTTTTTATTTGTAAACTTTTTTCGTTTTTCCTTGACTTAAAGCCGACTTCAGGTTCTATAATAAAGTCAAATCAAAGGAGGAATTATCATGAGAAAAGATTTCGGCGCAAAGCCATTCACCTATCCGCAGCCGGTGCTTATCCTCGGTTCCTACGACAAGGATGGCAACCCCGACGCTATGAACGCCGCATGGGGCGGCATCAGCGGCGGCAATGAAATATCCATGTGCATAAGCGCGGGCCACAAGTCCACGAAGAATATCCTCGAGAGAAAGGCATTCACCGTGAGCATGGCTGACCTCGAACATACGGCGGCGTGCGACTATGTCGGTCTTGTCTCCGCAGGTAATACGCCCGATAAATTCGAAAAGGCGGGTTTCCACGCCGTCAAATCGAAGTTTGTTGACGCGCCGCTGATTGAAGAGCTGTCCATCGCCGCAGAGTGCAGGCTCAAGAGCTACGACGCAGGCACCGGGCGCATGGTCGGCGAAATAGTCAACGTCTGCGTTGACGAGCGCGTGCTCGACGAGAACGGAAACGTCGATATTTCAAAGGCGCAGCCGATAACCTTCGACCCGTTCAACAACACCTATGTTGTCCTCGGCGAGACAGTCGCAAAGGCGTTCAGCGCCGGCAACTCGCTCAAATAAAAATATACGCAAAACGCCCCGCACGTTTCCGTGCGGGACATTTTGTTTTTCGGATGTAACTTTTAATATTTTATCGTGAAGTCGTTTATTGTTGTCATGCCGACTTTTACTCTCGTGTTTGAGCCGAGCAGGTGCGCCGTCAGTTCAATAATAACGGGATAATCATAGTGGGCATAGACTAAGTTGCCGGTAGCCTTGCTGAATCTTGCTACTATCGTTCCGTTATAATAGGTGAATTTCTGGTCGGTGAGCGAGAGGCCGGGATAGTCGAAGTTTACCACATCGGCGGTGAGCACGCCGAACGCCGCGGCATAGCCCTTATCGCCCGAAGGATTGACCTCGGTGCCGAAAGTCAGGGTTATCTGATATTCGCTGCCCTTGTCCTCTATCTTTGCGCTCTTGACATCGGATACTGTAAGCTTGCTGACCCAGTCCTTGCCGCCGACGGGGAACACTGCTTTAATATCCTCTTTGCTCGTCATGACGAGAGCCTTATCGTCGCGCTTCATGAAGGTCTTCATCGCGCTCTTGCCTATTGCGTCTATCGCCTTGGGCAACTCGGTCTTGTCGGCGTTGTTCTTCGTCTCGGTGTAGTTGCGGGTGACGGACTTTGCCTGATATTTTACCCTGTTCGCGCCGGTGTTGAAATAGGCGATTATCTCAGCTTTATTCCAGTCTTTTGTGCTCTTTGAGGGTGCGGCAGTGACCTGTGCGCTTGTCTCGCCGGGCTTTGCGGGGTCGGCGGACTGAGTCTCGTCCGTCTCGCCCTCCTGCGCGGTGCTGTCCTCGGGAAGGGCTGTTGTGTTTTCAATAATCTGTCCGTCCGCGCTCGTCTGCGCTTCGCCGGTGGTGTCTGCATTTGTTTTTGTGTCGTCCTTTTTGCACGCGCACAGCAGCGACACAAGCAGAACAAGAATCGCCATAACGGCGGCTATCGATCTTTTCATGGATTTTCCTCCTCAGAATTCATATTCACCCGCTCCGACGGTCTGTTTTCTTCCGTCGGGCAGAATTATATCCGCTTTGCAGTTCGACGGGACGGATATTTTATATTTGTATCCCCCGTCAGTTTTGTCCCAGCGCACGAATATTTTTCCGTATACGCTGTCATAGCTCGCTTCGGCAAACTCAAAATGCCCGCCCGGGCGCGGGGATATTTTGAATTTATTCTCGCCCTCGACATTTATTCCGCACATCGTGCCGAACAGCCACTCGCACACGGCGCCCTTGGAATAGTGATTGAGCGAGGCAATGCCGCCCTGCGCGGCGGTGCCCTCCCACGACTCCCAGACGGTGTTCGCGCCGTTTTTGGGCATGAACAGCCAGCCGGGCATCTGCTCGTTTTCAAGCAGGCGGTAGGCATATTCAATATCTATATCCGCCAGAACGCTCAGTATCAGCGGAGTTGAGAGGAATCCCGTGCCGAGCCTCCATAAGTAGTTGTCGAGGGCTTTTATGAGCCGCTTTTTCGCATATTCCGTCTGCTTTTCGTCGAGCAGACCGATATAAAGCGGGCGAACGAGCTTCGCCTGGCGGTCGGTGTCTATTGAAAACTTCTTCGTTGTGACGAGCGCGCTGTAGCCCTTTCTCGCCCTTGCGGCATTCTTTTCGTAGAGCCTTCTGTCGTCGTCTTTGCCCAAAATGCGGGCGATATCCGCCATCGCTTCGAGCATGAACACTATGTACGCAGTCGTCTCCTCCGGGTTAGGGTTGACAAAATCCGTAAATTTAAGAGCCTTGACATCGGCGGGTTCCGCCCATTCGCCGTAGGACTGGCGGTAGTTTGAAATATTGCGGAAATTTTTGAGTCCCACTCCCGTCGGCAGGGCGGTCGGATACCACTTGCCGAGGGTCTTTATTTTATATTCGGCAAAGGCGCGCATGTTGGGATAGAAGCGTTCGAGAATCTTTCTGTCGCCGTACTGCTTATAGAGCCTGTACGGGATGAACACGCCCGCATCCGACCAGCCGGCCGAGCCGTCCATGAAGGTCATATAGAAGTCCACGCCGCCACGCGGGGATATCTGGCGGAAGTTTCCGTTTTTGAGCTGCTCGTCGCACATATCGCGCACGTACTTTTCCGCAAACGGGGCGTAGTCGAAAAGATAGCTCGCGGTTTTGCAGAATATCTGTGCGTCGCCCGACCAGCCGTGGCGCTCTCGGGTCGGGCAGTCGGTGGGCAGGTCGGTCGAGTTGCCTTTTGCCGACCACTTTGTCACCTCGACGAATTTGTTCAGCAGCTCGTTTGAGCTGTTGAAGAATCCCGTCTCTTCCATGTCCGAATAGACGGCTATGGCGGTAAAGTTCTCCGGAGCGATATCTATATCCGTGTCGACGCTGACATACTGAAAACCGAATATCGCGAACTTCGTCTTGTAATGATTTTTGCCCTCTTTGCAGATATACTCAACTCTCTGCAGAGGCGTTGTCTTATGCTTGTTCTTGCACTGTATGTTTTCGAGCGTCAGTTCGCCGTCACGCAGCAGCTCGCCGAACTCGAGAATAATTTTCTGTCCCTTGCGGGCGGTTACCTCAAACTCGGCATAGCCCGCTATATTCTGCCCGAAGTCGAGCAGCTTTTTCCCGCTCGGAGTGACGGACAGAGTGGGCTTGAAGCGCTCCTTTTCGGCTATCGGGAAATTATTCGACGCGCTCGGCAAAACCTTGCAGACGGTCTCTTTAGCATGATTTTTATATGACGGGATATTATTTGCGTTGACCCGCTCGCCGTCCTTGTTGTCCGCAAAGCGTATGGCGCCGTCGCTGCTCCAGAGCCACGATCCGTCGGATATGACGGTCTGCGCCGTGCCGTCTGTATATTTTATCTCGAGCTGAGCGAGCAGTTTTGTCTCGGTGCCATACTGATTTTTGAGCCCCCACGCGCCGACGCTGCCCCTGTACCAGCCGTCGGCAAGCTCCGCGCAGAGCACGTTGCTCCCCTCATGCAAAAGTGCTGTCACATCGTAGGTCTGATACTGTATGCGCTTTCTGTATTCCGTGATGCCGGGCGCGAGCGGCATTGAAAAATCAACGCCGTTAATCCCGGCTGAATAAAGTCCGCAGGCGGTCATATAGAGCCGCGCAGATAAAATCGGCTTTTTGCACTCGAACTCTTTTTTGAAGCAGTCGACCGGATAACGCTGTTTTCTGTTTACATTATAGTTTCCTGTTATCCACTTCGCGCTCCAATCTGAGGCGTTTCTGAGCCCGATCTCGAAGAATGCCGGCTCGCCCCACTCGCCCTCAAGCCCGTTTTCGTCCCAGAGCTTCACTTTCCAGTTCACTCTCAGGCGCGACGGAGTGTCAAGCGGATACGGAATAAAACTCATCTGTGAAGATTCGACCTTGCCGCTGTCCCATAGAATATTGCCGCGCGTGTCGGAAGCGACTATTCTGTATGCGCTCTGAGCTTTTCCGCCCGCGCAGTTCCACATGAAGCGCGGGTTTTTAATATCTATCCCCAGCGGATTTTTGAGATACTCTGTTTTAAGCTTTACGGCTTTCATTCTTTCACCTCTTTCGCACTCATAACTGCAAAGATTTCCCGCTCCATAAACGGAGTCCAGATTTCACGATACCCCGCCTTTGTCGGGTGTATCTTATCCGCCATATACAAATTCATATCGGCACTCAAGGCGGCGTTCAAATTATCGTCGTTCCACATATCGATAACGGATATGCCCCATTTCTCCTGCGCCGCTTTTAAAGTATCGACCATGGACTGATAGCGCTCGCTGTCGTAGCGCGGACTTGTATAAAATATTACGGAGCAATTCCATTTTTCTTTTGCATAGCAGATTATGTATTCTATCGCCCCGGTTACGGTCTTTGTGTCGAAGTCATTGAGATTTTTCGACTCTATTATTTTTCCGAGCTCTTTCTTCTGAGACGCGTCGTTGGTCGAGAGCTGGCAGACTAAAAGATCGGCTTTTTCCGCATCGAGCTTTTTGAGACGCGACACATATGAATCAATGCCGGATTCAACGAGGGTCGTGCCGGAGACTGCGCTTTTTATCATCTCGCAGCCGTCGCGCTTTTCAATATAGTCGGCAAACGAAACCCCGCCGGATGCCGAGCCGTAGGTCACGGAAGAGCCGAGGAATATAACGGTCTTGCCTTTTATCGGGTTATCGGCATTTTCGGGTGTATTATCAAGCGAATACTTTTCGCCGTTGCCCTCGAGCGAAGCGGTTTTTACATCGTGGAGCTTCACAAACGGTCCCCAGCTCCACTGATAGCCGCAGAACGCGAGCCACGCGGCAATGACGGCGGCTGCAATCAGAATGATTATCAGAAGTTTCTTCTTCATTTTATTCTGTCGTCTCCCCGTTTCTCTGCTTTATCTCCTCCTGCTCCTTGGCGATATTCTTTTCTACATTCAAAAACAGCAGAAGTATCGCAAGGACTATGCCGGTTATCGTCTCAAGCCCTACGAAAGTAAATGTTATCGCGCTCTTGACGCTCGCCGACTGCACGGCGATGAGCTGGCCCGCCGCATTTGTATAGGGCGCGGCATAGCCGGACTTCGAGAGAATGAGATTGAATATACCCGTACAGATTCCGACGCTCGCGACAGCGATCGTGTTATATATAGACATCGCGATGCCGTCGCACCTGAAGCCGTTTTTCCACTCGACATGGTCGAGCACGTCCGCGAACAGAGCCATGAACACATATGAGCACGGCAGACCGCCGATATTCTTGATAAACTGGCCGATAAGCACTATTACCATATTCGTCGGCGCGAGCCAGCATATAGCCGAGCCGACAGCATAGAAGATAAAGCCGATTGCCGTTAAGTTGCGCTTGCCGAATTTTTTCGCGAGCGGCCATACGGCAAAAATGCCGATGCCCATCGGGATGCCGCCGATAACGGAGAGCATGGTCTGGGTCTTGCCGTCGTTATATGTACCGAGGACATAGTTCGAGAAATAAACGAGCGAGATGTTTTTGATAGTCGAGCCGACGGTGAAAATAAGAAAATATATGAAAATTATTATCATATATTTATCGCTGAAAATCGCCTTGAGCTGAGTTACCATTGCAACGCTCTCTTTTTTCTGCTCGCCGCCTTCGAGTGTGATGCGCTCCTTGGTGAAATAATACTCCATAAGCGTCAGCGGCAGCGCGATGCACGAGAGAATACTCATCGTAACTATCCACTTTGATTTGTCAACGCCTAGCTGCGGCATGATGAGCATGGGGAAGATGAGCGCGACGATTATGCCGCTCATCATGATAGTCGATATCTGATTGAAAACCGAGAGAACTCCGCGCTGCTCGGTATTTCTCGTCGAGAGCGGAACCATAAGATTGTGGCTCATGTTATAAATTGTATAAGCGAACGAATAAAACAGATTATACGAGAGCATGACCCATATCACCTGCACCGTCCGGTTACCCGAGGGGACTGTGAAGAGCAATATGCCTGTCACGGCGACAAGCGGCGCGGAGAGCAACAGCCAGGGGCGCGCCTTGCCCTGTTTTGTGCGCGTGCGGTCGATGATATAGCCCATGACTATATTTGTTATAGCGTCGATTATCTTCGACACTATCGGGAACACCGCTAGGAACGCGCCGCCCCACACGGTGGTGAGGTTTAGGACATCGGTATAATAGACATTGAGGTAGGTCGCGAGCACGGCGTTTAAAAGCAGCGCGCCGGACGGGCCGAGCAGATAGCCCAGCCACTTCTCCTTCGCCGTAACATCGGGCGAGGTCAGGCGCGAATCAAGCGCCCGCTTTTCAAAAAATTTTGCTTTTGCCATCACGAGAACTCCTTCATTTATTTTATCTTATGGATATAAAAATATATTTGCAGCTGCCTTTGCCACAGCTTTATGCGCTTGCGGTGCTTTTTATATGATTTGAGCCGTAAACCGACCCCGTAGGATCGGCGCGGCTAAAATGTTAAAAGGCTGAATGAATTTCTTATATAGTTGTCGCTGCGGTTTCGGCGTGTCCTCGGATTCCGTCTGAAGCTTTCCGTAACGCGCCGTTTTCCGCAGGCGATAAAATCATTGGAGACAGAAAGGTTAAGGTCTCCTTGACAATTGAAAGATTTCATATTACACTACTATTATATCTACACCGTGTCGGATTAACAATCATCAGTTTTGTTAATCGCTGTTATGAAACCGACAAAATCATCTGAAAGTGGCGGGATAATATGAACATCAAAAATAACCAGCGCACGAGACTTTCAAAAATATTGCTCAAAAACGCGCTGATGGATCTTCTGGGCGAGAAAGGCTCGGTAGCAAAAATATCTGTAAGAGAATTATGCGAGCGCGCCGACCTCAACCGCTCGACCTTTTATGCGCACTACTCCGAGCCGAAAGAGCTGCTCGAAGAGGTCGAAAACGAGCTGCTCGACGCGACTCAGGATCACTTAAAGAAAATAGGCGCGGAAAACGACCTCGGCGCGCACAGATATCTGCTTTCATTTCTAATGTATATCAAAGAAAATGACAAGCCGTTCCGCACGCTGCTTGTCGACTCGGTTGACCCCGCGTTCCGTTCAAAATTCATGCAGCAGTCGATAATTCAGTTTATTGAGAACCTGAACATCGTTTTTCCGAAGGAGCAGGAGCAATATATCTACTCATATATTCTCAACGGCAGCACGGGCGTTATTATCCAATGGATACGCTCGGACTACTGCATTGACGAAAATGAGCTTGTTGATCTGCTGTTTTCGATAAATCAGAGCGCGCTTGTCAATCTCGACATAAAGCCGCGCATATAGTTGAAAGCCTACCAAGCAAGTGGTATAATTGTGAAAACTCGCGCAATAATGCGCAAAATGCAAGGAGACGACAAAAATGAGAGAGAGCAAGATCACGAGGGACGAAGCGTTTGAGCTTCTGAAAAAATACAACAAAGACCCGTTTCATATCCGCCACGCGCTGACTGTCGAGGGCGTTATGCGCTGGTACGCGAAGGAGCTCGGCTATGCGGACGAGGAGGAATATTGGGGCATAGTCGGTCTGCTGCATGACATCGACTTCGAGCTCTATCCGGAGGAGCACTGCAAGAAGGCTCCCGAGCTGCTCAAGGCGGGCGGAGTCGGCGACGACATGATATATTCAATTTGCTCCCACGGCTACGGCATCTGCGTAGATATCGAGCCTGTTCACGAGATGGAAAAGGTGCTCTTCGCGGCGGACGAGCTGACAGGGCTTATCTGGTCGGCGGCGCTGATGCGCCCGTCAAAGAGCGTGATGGACATGGAGGTCTCAAGCCTCAAAAAGAAGTTCAAAGACAAAAAATTCGCCGCGGGCTGCTCGCGCGACGTTATCCGCACGGGTGCAGAGAAGCTCGGCTGGGAGCTTGAAAAGCTCTTCGGACAGACGATACTCGCCATGCGCTCATGCGAGAGCGATGTCAACAGCTTTATGGGGACTTACCAGGCATAAAATGAGCAAAAGACTGCCGCAGAATAAATCTGCGACAGTCTTTTTTATTTGCGTTTTATATTCAGTCCAGTGCGGGCTCGGGAGCGAGCGGAGCTTCCGTTGCCGGCTCGGTCACGGGATCTACCGGCTCCGACGGGATCGGATTTATCGGCTCGTCGGACGGTTTCTCTGTCGGTTTCTCCGTGGGCTTTTCCGTAGGCTTCTCCGTGGGCTTTTCCGTCTGCCTCTCGGTAGGCTTTTCTGTCGGTTTCTCCGTAGGCTCGACTACGGACACATTTATGAGCATCTTTCCGCTCGCCGTTTCCCCGTCGGAGTCGGTGACGGTGACTTCCACGGTGTACATTCCGCTGACCTTCGGGGTATATGACATGCTTTTTTCCGATTTTTCCGCCACGAGGGCACCGTTTAAAAATATCTTTATTTTATAAGAAGTATATTTTCCCGTTCCGCCGGAGACGAGCGCCGACGCGTGTATCTGCGGCGCGGCGGTGCCGTTGTTCGACACCTGCGCCGCCGCAACGGCTGCGAGGGTCGGATTCTTGACGGTCACGGTGCATGAAGCGGTCTTGTTTCCGTCCTCGGTCTTTACGGTTATCACGGCAGTACCCTTCGCCTTTGCCGTGACGCGCCCGGAGCTTGAGACAGACGCTATATTGCTATTGCTGCTCGACCATGTGACCTTCTGATTCGCCGCGTTGCGCGGAGCGACAGTCGCCCGGAGCTGCCTCGAATCGCCGACCGTCAGGCTGAGCGAGGACGAGTTCAGGGTAACGCCCGTGACATGGTCGATATATACCGTCACCTTGCAGACCGCCACGCGGTTGCCGTCCTTTGTGGTAACTCTGATATTTGTTGTACCCTCTTTTTTCGCCGCGACTATGCCGCCCGCGACCTCCGCTATCGACGGATCGTCGCTCGACCAGGTGTAGTCCTTGTCATATGCGTCGGCGGGGATAACAGTAGCGGTGAGCACTTTCGTCTGACCGACTCTGAGTTTAGTCTCCGTCGCGCTGAGCCTGACGCCCGTCACGCTCTTGTATTTTTTCTTGCTGTAAAATGTCCTTGTGCCGTTCTTGTTCTTTATCGTCAGAACGCCGTTGCTGACGGATATTCCGTAGCTGTCCCAGTCGCTCTTTCTGTCCGCATATCCGCCGCCGGTCGATGACTTCGTATAGGTGCTGAGAGTTGCGATGTCGAAATTCGTCGCCTTTATGCCGAAGCGGTCGCCCGTCTCGTCGCCGCCCTTCTGCGCGGTGTATATTTCAATCGTGGAGTCGGGATTGTTGAACAGATACCACACTCCGCGCGCCTCTCTGTAGCAGGTGCCGGTGTATCTGTCCTTCGCGCCGGGAGTTTTTACGAATTTCTTATTATTGATATAGAAGCAGCTGCTGCCGAGAATTATTTTATTTGCGCTCAGCGAGCTCTCCCACGAGGCGAACGGCACGGAAATTGAGTTGCCCCAGCTGCCGCCCGAGGACGAAAGCGACTTTGAGGGATAAAGAGTATACGCCGCGACGCTCCCCGAAGACGAGGGCAGAGAGAAGTTATACGAGCGCAGATTCATCCCGCTCGCCGAGTTCGACACATCGACAAATATATCGGAATATCCGTCGAGATACCATCTGCCGGAATATTTCGCCGCGGTATTGGAATATTTCTGCGCGGATTCCTCCGCCGCCGCGGGCTGATTTTCGGACCCGCTCTCGGTTTTTCCCGTCGCTTTCCATTTCGCGGTGAGGTTCAAATCGTCGTTTATGGGCGTTGAGAAATCGAACTCGGTGTCGCCGTTGAACCAGCCCTCGAATTTATATCCCTCGCGCTCGGGAGTCGGCGGCGCAAACGCCGCTTCGCCGCGCTTTATCTCGATTATTTCGTTCTCCCTGCCGTCGCCGTAGCAGAGCACGAGCAGGACTATATCCGTGCCCTCGTCAATGCTATAGGACGCGACAAGAGTGATATCCCCCGTTATCGCGGTGTTGAAATCGAACGCCGCGCCGTTATACTGCCACTCGATGAAGGTGAAGCCCTCTTTGTGCGGATCCCACGGCTTTTTGGCGCTCTCGCCGTCGCGGATATGCTGGGTCTTTATCTGCGTTCCGCCCGAGCTGTCGAATGTCACCGTGTGGACTGAGTTTTTGGAGCAGGCGGCAAAAACCGCGAGCGCCGTCAACAGGACCAATAAAACTGCCGTTACCCTCTTCATTGCGATCCCCTTTTCGCTTCGTTATAAGTATCGGTCTGACATAAATATATGCCAAATGTATTTCAAAATAATTCTACTGCAAAATAAATTATTTTTAATCGCTTTTGAGAATTATGCAGTCTCTATGAAAAATATTTTTCATATACTGATTTTTGTTCAAAAATAAAACAGCTATTCATAAAAGAGCAACCCCCGGCGAAGAAAAACACCGGGGGCTTGAAGTTTTGAGTTGTATCAGAGCTCGCGCTCTATCTTCTCCTGCGCCGCTTTCAGTATCGCAGCCGGATCATTGCCGAGGATATCGAGCCCCTCGGCACTGAAAAAGCTGAAGTTCTCAATACCGAAGAACGACTTCGTGACCGTCTTGATATATTCAAAGCCGAAGTCCGTGCCGCCGATATATCCGCCCGAAGTGGTGATATAAATCAGTCTCTTCGCCCTGCAATAGCTTATCGGGACGCCGTCGCTGCCGTAGAGAAAAGTCAGCCCGCCGACACACAGGGATTCGATATAAATTTTTAGAAACGCCGGGAAGCTGTAGTCCCAGAACGGCGCGGCGACAACGACGGTGTCGCAGGCGGCGAACTGCTTCGCGCAGTCATAGACCGGGTCGGAAAAGTCGTTCTTTTCCGCGCTTTCGGCGCGCTTCGCGAGTCCCGCCGCGTCGAGCGGCTTCAAATTCGCGTCGGCAAGGCGTATCTCTTCAATATCGCCGTCAAGGCGGCTGAGTGCGGTTTTTGCGAGTGCGAGAGTGCGCGATTCGTTCTCACCGCGCACGCACGAATTGACGAAAAGTATTTTCTCTTTCATTTTTCCTCCTGTTTTCACTCTCTGATTATTTCAAAATTCCCGCTGTGAAGCTCTTCGATGCTGCCGCACTCGTCCGCGAACGAGTAGCCGTCGGGCAGTCTTATGCGCCCGTGAACTCCGCTGTCCGCGGAGATATCGAGATTTATGCCCAAAGATGTTCTGTGCCACTTGACGCTCACTTTGCCGCCGACCGTCTCATACGAAGCCTCGGCACTGTCGAGCTTTTCAATAAATACGGGCGATATCTCAACCTCCGACGGATCAGCAAGGAAAGGATTGACGCGGATGCCGCCGATATATTCAATGAACCACGCGGAAATATCGCCGAACATATGATGATTGAGCGAATTGGGTCTGTCCTCCTCGCGCAGAAAATCCTCGGGCAGAGCCGTAAGCCCGCGCTCAACGAAGTTACCGTAGGACGGATAGTCCGGGCGGGTTATCATTTTAAAAGCCAGGTCGGCTTCGCCGAAATCGGAGAGCACCCTGAACAGCACGCGCATGCCGAGTATGCCCGCGTCTACATGGTCATCGCGCCGTTTGATTATCTCAAGAAGGCGTTTGAACGCATCGGGCTTTTCGCCGGGAGTGAACACATCGTAATATATCGCCATCGCCTGCGAGGTCTGGCAGGAGCCTATCGCAGTCATAGTGCCGAAGTCTATCAGATGCCGTCTGACCGCGTCTCTTATCTCATTATAGAGCTTTTCGCAGAACTCGCGTTCAAGCGAAAGTCCGAGCTGCGAGAAAATATAGGCGGCTTTCTTGAGAATACTCATGCATGTCACGCTGTCCGTAAATTCGAGCGGCGATTTGACCCTTGTCACCGGGCACCAGTCTCCGAGTCCAATCGCTACAAGCCCGCGCTCGTCGCGGCGGCGCGAGATATACTCGCAATAGCGGAATATCGCCGTCGCGTTTTCTTCGATTATCTTTCTGTCGCCGCGCAAGACATAGCAGAAATACGGAATATACGTCAGCGCCGCATCCCAAGCGGGTCCGTTGCCCCACTCAAAGCCCCAGCCGCCGGTCGGCACTATGCCGGGCAAAGCCCCGTCCGCACGCTGAGCGGCGCGGATGTTGCGAAGCCACTCGCGGTAGCTGTTGACGGCATCGAGATTCATCAGTATATGCTCGGCAGAGAGAGCGGCGTCGCCCGTCCAGCCGTTTTTCTCGCGGTGCGGGCAGTCTGTCGGGAAATAATAGAAATTCGAGAGATCGGAGTTTCTTGTCATCGCCTGAAGTTTATTTGTCATATCGTCGGAGCAGACGAACGAGCCGATCTCGCGCAGAGCCGAGTTCTGCACAACAAATGTCAGAAGATCGGAGGTCGCCTCATCCTCGGTTATACCGAGCACCACACAGTATCTGAATCCGTGATAGGTGAACACAGGCTCAAAAGTCTCTTCGCCCTCGCCTTTAAGTATGTACACATCGCGCTGAGAATATCCGGCGGGATAGAAGCAGATGTTGCTCGTGTCCGGCTCGCCGTCGGGCGCAAAATATTCGCCGAACTGCAGATCGATTTGCCGCCCGCGCTCGCCGCTTATCCTGAGCTTTACCGTACCCGCTGAGTTCACGCCGAAATCGTATAAAAATCCGTCGCGCTCGTCGCTCGCGATTTTTTTCGCCTCTTTGACAACGTCGCCGCGGGTTATGTATTCCTTGAGCCTGCATTTTCTTATCAGAACCGGCTTTATCTCGCGCACGGGCGCTATCGGCTCCGCCTCGCACAGGCGCTTTTCGCCGCGCGGAGTCTCCGCAGGCAGAACGTTTTTCCACGCGCTGTCGTCAAAGTCCGGCTCTGACCAGCCGGGAATTTCAAGGCACGCGTCGTAGTAGCAGCCGCAGCGCAGGTCATCGAAAATGACCGGGGAGGGCGCAGTTTTGACCGAACCGTCAGCCTCGAAAATATCGATTTTGCCGTCAATATATTCCGTCGAGACGCAGAAAGCCGTGCGCGGCGCGCCCCTGAAGGCGGCGATATCAAAGTCCCAGATCTGACCGCCCGGCGCGTTCTGCATTCCGTTGCCGAGCATGATGCCGAGAACATTTTTGCCCGGCACGAGGCACTCGGTTATGTCATATTCGTCGTAATAGACAAGATCGTCGGGATTCGAGATATACGGGGCCAAAATGCCTTTAGTCAGCCTATGCCCGTTGACATAGAGCTCATAAAATCCGAGTCCCGTCAGCGTAATAACACTATTTTTGACTTCGCCGTCTATCTCAAAAGTCTTTCTGAAATAGGGCGCGGGGACATGGGATGTATAGGTTGTATAATCATAGCCCGCACAGATAAATTTTTCCGAAAACATAACAGCACTCCTTTACGCTAATATCATAACCGAGGACGGAAAAAACTGCAACAGATAATAAAAACATTGCCATACTTTTTTAAACGTTTAAATTTAGTTTAGCACATTTAAAAAAGTAT
>OBKN01000429.1_pt1 | contig 19854 bp, 17 predicted proteins | sample 1519931 | NCBI WGS metagenome assembly OBKN01 (sample SAMN04209254, study PRJEB22552) | human gut metagenome | biome: gut; material: feces | host: Homo sapiens | place: USA: Oklahoma
CGCGACGAGACCGCGACCAAACGCCGCGAGGCCGACACCGCGCACATCATCGCCGGTGTTGTCGATGGATATACCACCGGCGCGCCCATCGCCGCGATTATTGAGAACACCAACACGCGCTCCAAGGATTACTCCGAGCTGCGCCGCAAGCCCCGTCCGGGACATGCGGACTTCCCTGCGCGCTTGAAGTACCACAACATGCACGACGTCGCGGGCGGCGGGCACTTCTCCGGCCGCCTAACGGCTCCCCTATGCATCGCCGGCGGCATCGCGCTGCAGGCGCTCGAGGCCCGTGGCATCAAGGTCATGGCGCACGTCGCGCAGATCGGCGGCATCTCCGACCTGCCCATGGACGACATGGTCTATCGCGAGGCTGACCGCAAGGCGATCCTTACGAACGACCTGCCCTGCATCGACGCCGCCGCTGCCGGTCGCATGCGCGAGGAAATTCTGGCCGCGCGCGATGAACTCGACAGCATCGGCGGCATTGTGGAGTGCGGCATCTACGGGCTTCCCGCGGGCATCGGTGACCCCATGTTCGATGGCATCGAGAACCGCATCGCGCAGATTGCGTTTGGCATTCCCGCCGTGAAGGGCGTGGAGTTTGGCATGGGCTTTGCCGTGGCCGCCATGCGCGGCAGCGAGAACAACGACCCATACCGCGTTGATGCAGAGACCGGCGACATTGCAGTCGAGTCCAATAACGCCGGCGGCATTCTGGGCGGCATCTCCACCGGCGCACCCGTCATGTGGCGTATGGCCGTGAAGCCGACGCCCTCCATTGGCCGCGAGCAGCAGACCGTAGACATGGACGCCATGGAAAATGCCGAGCTCTCGATCCACGGCCGCCACGATCCCTGCATCGTCCCCCGAGCCGTCCCCGTAGCCGAAGCAGCCGCCGCCCTCGCCATCTGGGACGCTCTCCTCGAGGACGCCGCCCAGCTCTAACCCGACTCACCTGGGTTGCCTGCCAACTCAGCCGTTACGTGAAAGGGGCCTCCATGGACCTTGCTGACATCCGCCAGGCCATCGATGGCATCGACACCACGCTCCTCAACAGCTTTGTCGAGCGCATGGACATTGCCACCGAGGTAGCCAAGTCAAAAATCGAGATGGGCAAGGCCGTCTTCGACCCCGCCCGTGAGCGCTCCAAGCTCAACAACCTCGCCAGCCGCGCGCCCGAGCGCTACGAGGCGCAGACCATCACCCTGTTCCGTCTCCTCATGAGCATGAGCAAGGCCGAGCAGCAGCGCTACATCAACGAGCTCAAGGGCATCACCGTCTCGCAAAAGGCCCACGCCACGGCTGCAGTCTCCGACACGGCCTTCCCTCAAACGGCCACCGTTGCCTGCCAGGGCGTGGAGGGTGCCTATAGCCAGATCGCCGCGTGCAAACTCTTCGACGTGCCCGACATCGCGTTTTTCGAGACCTTCGAAGGCGTTATGCGCGCTGTGCGCGACGGCTTCTGCGAGTTTGGCGTGCTGCCCATCGAGAACTCCACCGCCGGCTCGGTCAACGCCGTCTACGACCTGCTCGCCCAGTTCGACTTCCACATCGTGCGCTCGCTTCGCCTCAAGATCGACCACAACTTGCTCGTCAAGCCCGGCACCAAGCTCGCCGACGTGCGCGAGGTCTACAGCCACGGCCAAGCCATTGCCCAGTGTGCCGGCTTTATCGAGTCCCACGACCTGCACGCCACCAAGTACCCAAACACGGCCATGTCGGCCGAGATGGTCGCCAACTCCGAGCGCACCGACGTCGCCGCCATCGCCTCGCGCAGCTGTGCCACGCTGTATGGCCTCGAGGTGCTGGAGCCCAATATCCAAGACTCGGACAACAACTACACGCGCTTTGTCGTCATCGGCCGCGAGCCGCGCGTCTACCCCGGCGCTAATCGCACCTCGCTCATGATCACCACGGCCAACGAGCCGGGCGCCCTCTATCGCGTGCTCGAGCGCTTCTACGCACTCAACATCAACCTCATCAAGCTCGAGAGCCGCCCCATCCCCGGCCGCGACTTTGAGTTTATGTTCTACTTTGATCTGGACTGCCCCTTTGGCAGCAAGGCCCTCGACGACCTGCTCGATTCCATCGACGACGTGTGCGAGAGCTTCACCTACTTTGGCAGCTACACGGAGGTGCTCTAGATGACCGATACCGCCGCAACCCGCCCCTACGGCGTGCTGGGCCGCGTGCTGGGCCACAGCTACACCCCGACCATCTACAAAGAGCTGGCGGAGCTTGAGTACGTGCGTTTTGAGCGCGAGCCCGAGGACCTCGCGGCCTTTATGACGGGCGACGAATGGGAGGGTACCAACGTGACCATCCCCTACAAGCGTGCCGTCATGGAGTATCTGGACGAACTGAGCCCGCTCGCCGAGCGCATGGGCAACGTCAACACCATCACACGCCTACCTGACGGTCGCCTGCGCGGCGACAACACCGACTACTTTGGTTTTCAGTGCCTGGTCGAGGAGTTGGGCGTAGAGGTTGCTGGCAAAAAGGTCCTCGTGCTTGGCGCCACCGGCGGTGCCGGCACCACGGCAAGCATGGTGCTCGGCGACCTAGGCGCCACCGTGGTGCCCGTGGGCCGCACAAGCGAGATCAACTACGACAACATCGCACAGCAGTCCGACGCCGCGCTGCTCGTCAACTGCACGCCTGCCGGTATGTTCCCCCACTGCCCCGACGCGCCTTGCACGCTCGAGGGCCTCGACGCGCTCGGGGGCGTCATCGATATCGTCTACAACCCCGCCCGTACGGGACTCATGCTCGAGGCCGAGCGTCGCGGCATCCCCTGCATCGGCGGTTTGCTCATGCTTGTGGCTCAGGCGGCGCAAGCCGTTGAGCGCTATACCGGCCAGGTTACCCCGCGCGAGCGCATTCTGGACGTGACGGAGCGCCTGTCACACCGCGAGCAGAACATTGCCCTGATCGGCATGCCGGGCTCGGGCAAAACCCGCGTGGGTGAGCAGATCGCCCTGCTCACCGGCCGCGAGCACATCGACCTGGACCACGCCCTCGAGGAGCGTCTGGGCATGCCTTGCGCCGACTTTATCGTCGAGCGTGGCGAGCCGGCCTTCCGCGAGCAGGAGACGTCGGCCCTGGCCGACATCTCCAAGCGCAGCGGCCTGGTGCTCTCCACCGGCGGCGGCGTCGTCACGCGAGACGAGAACTACCCGCTGCTGCACCAGAACAGTCAGATTGTGATGCTCAACCGTAAGCTCGATGAGCTCGCCCACAAGGGTCGCCCCATCACCGCCCGCGACGGTATCGACAAGCTGGCCGAGCAGCGTATGCCGCGCTACCGCGCCTGGGCCGGCTACATCATCGACTCGCGCGACTGCGCCGCCAACACCGCCCGAGCCCTCCTCGACACCCTCCCACCCGCTCTCTAACCAAAACCACCACAAAGGGGACAGGCACCTTTGTGGTGGTTTCTCGACTGCAAAGGAAGCAACCATGAAAGCACTCGTCATCAACGGCCCCAACCTCAACATGCTCGGCATTCGCGAGCCGGGTATCTACGGCAGCGACAACTACGACCGCCTGGTCCAGATCTGCCAGGAGGCGGGCGCCGCGCAGGGCTTTGACGAGGTCGAGATCTTCCAGTCCAACCACGAGGGCAGCATCGTCGACAAAATCCAGGAGGCATACGGCAAGGTCGACGGCATCGTCATCAATCCGGCTGCCTACACGCACACGAGCGTCGCAATCCTCGATGCCCTCAAGGCCGTGGCCATCCCCGCCGTGGAGGTCCACATCAGCGCCGTCGAGACCCGCGAGGACTTCCGCCAAGTGAGCTACGCACGCCTAGCCTGCTTCGCCACCATCACTGGCGAAGGCCTGCAGGGATATGCCCACGCGCTGGAGCTGCTGAGGGAGCATCTCGAAAAGTAAGACCGCAACACTACTGAATAAATAACAGTGGGGAGGGCCAGATTGGTCCTCCCCACTGTTATTACGCCTTCTTGATCACGTATGCCAACCCAATATCGCAGGCACAGCGTACGATTGACGCGAAGAACCATGATGCTGGCAGCGTCATAAGCAGAGGCATGGTCTGCCAAGGAATAAACCAATCGACCGCATGGATCGCAAAGATCGCCAGACTGGCTTGTCCGCAAAACACGAGTCCTCGCTCAAAAGCCCCAAAACCGGCACGTCTTTCAAGTTCTCCAGCGCCATCGAAACCCAGCACACGCAGTAGCTGCCGGCAAGAGCGGCAACTGTCGCAACCACAAACCCGTCCACGCGGCGGCTCGAAAGCTCAAGCCCACTCAGCGCGGCAAGGATAAGCCAAGCAACACCGGCTCCAATAAACAGCAGAGGCTTGCTCACGCTCGGCTCCAGCCCCCTTTGGCGCGCCGTATAACCAATCCACATCAGCAAGACGATATAGCAGCTCAAATCCAAATCGAGCGGCAGGTAAGCACCAAAGTAGCGAGACACGCTCAAACCGTAAAAGGCAATCGCGACACAGACAACGCCCTGCCAAACAACCTCAATCCCGCGGCGATCAAACAGCCGCACGAGTACATTAGACAGTATGCGCGACGTAAACAGCGCTGCCAAAAACCATGCCATGCCAACGGCGGTAACGCCAAGTCCGGGCACATCAACGCCCGAGGCAAACACAAGCGTCTTAAGCCCCGCAACCAGCGTACCGCTTGTCAAAGGAGCGCCGCTCATTAAGAACGTCGGCACCTGCCACGCCAGCGCAAGAACCACATACGGCACCAGCAGGCGCGACACCGAACCACTCAGCAGCTCGCGCCACGGCTTCGGCCTAAACGTATACCCGGCAAGAATAAAGAACACCGGCATATGAAGCGAGAAGATCGCGTGCCGCAAGGGAGAGGGATTTGGAACGGTGTGCCCCACAATGACCAGAATAATTGCAATCCCCTTTGCAATATCTATCCAGTCGAGCCTTTTGCTTCCCATGGCAAACCCTTCAAAACCGCAGCACACAAGATGAAAAAAGCCCAGACCACCTAGCGGTCCGGGCTTAATAAACGATGGTGCTCCATGGCGGATTCGAACCGTCGACCTTGGGATTAGAAGTCCCCTGCTCTATCCAACTGAGCTAATGGAGCAAATAACCGCACGCCCAAGCAAGCGCAAGCCCGTCAGGCGCAAGTAATTATAACCTAGTTGAACTGCTCGCGGTACGCCTTGCAGACCTCATCAACCGGGCCGTCCATGCGAAGGTCACCCTTCTCAATCCAAACGGCACGCTGGCAGATGCGCTCAACCTGCTCCATAGAGTGCGAAACGAACAGAACCGTCACGTCGCCGCTCTGGATAAAGTGCTGGATACGGTCCTCGCACTTCTGCTGGAAGAACACATCACCGACGGACAACGTCTCGTCAACGATCAGAATATCGGGCTCGGTAATCGTCGCGATTGCAAAGGCGATACGCGCCACCATGCCCGAGGAGAAGTTCTTAAGCGGCATATCGACAAAGTTCTGCAGCTCAGCGAATTCGATAATGCCGTCAAAGTTGGCATCGATGAACTCCTTGGTATAGCCGAGCAGGGCGCCGTTCAGATAGATGTTCTCGCGGGCGGTCAGCTCGGGGTCAAAGCCAGCACCAAGCTCAATCAGCGGCGCGATGTTACCGTGCACCTTAACACTGCCCTCGCTTGGCTCAAGCACACCGGCGATGATCTTGAGCATCGTGGACTTACCGGAGCCATTGGTGCCCACCAGGCCCACGACCTCGCCACGATGAATATCAAACGAGATATGCTTGAGCGCCCTAAACTCCTCAAAGAACAACTCGTGCTTGGCAAGCTTGATGAAGTACTCCTTGAGGTTGGTCAGCGACTCGGACGCCATGTTAAAGATCATGGTGACGTCGTCGACCTCGACAGCCAGAGGCTGTTCGCTGTAATCAACAACAGATTCAGTCATCACAGCACTCCTTAGATGTAGAGGATGAACTTGCGCTCGGACTTATGGAACACGGTGTAGCCAATAACAAGCGCAAGGACCGCCCAAGCGACGCACATACCAAACGTCATAAGCGAGGGCGTGGTCTGGAACAGGAAGATATCACGCATAAACTGCAGGTAGTTGTACATGGGGTTCGCATAGACCAGAATGCGCACGAGATGCGGCATTTGCGCAATGAAGTCGGTCGTCCAGAAGATGGGCGTAATGTAAGTCCATGCCGTGATGACGACGCTCCACAGATGCATAACGTCGCGGAAGAAAACCGTGAGGGCGGATAGCATCATGCCCAGGCCCATGCAGAAGCACATGAGCAAAAGTAGGCAAACGGGCAGCAGAATGAGATGCCAAGATGGCATAACGTGGAACCACAGCATAACAATGGCAACGGCGACCAGAGAGAAGGCAAAGTTCACCAGCGAGAAGAGTACCTTCTGTACTGGGAAGACCCAGCGGTGCACTTTAACCTTCTTGAGCAGCGGAGCCGCACCCACGATCGACGTCAGCGCCTGATTCGTAGACTCAGACATAACGGCAAAGGTGACGTTACCCACGATCAAGTACAACGGGTACATCTCGGGCGTAATCGAGCCATTGCGGCCCTGGGCAAAAATCGTCGAGAACACGATGGCCATGACAATCATCATCAGCAGCGGGTTGAGCACCGACCACGCAACACCCAACACGCTGCGGCGATACTTGATCTTAAAATCCTTGGTAACCAGCTGACGAAGGATAAACGCGTCCTTCTCAAATTCGTTCTTAGCAAACGTCGCAGGCAGACTGCGAGTTTCTTGTTGCTTTGTCTGATCCGACACGGATGCAACTCCTTTACTCGTAATCGTTGACAAACGAACAGTATAGACCCGACGGTCATGTAAACGATTCGCGCAACAAAACTGGAGAACTAACCCACATCTTAGGATGCCAAGCCCAAACGGCTATACTTTCAAGGATTGAATGTTTAAGGAGCATTGAGTGAATTCTGAATCCATCGCCGTGATCATCCCCTGCTACAACGAAGCGCTCACGATCGGCAAAGTCATCGACGACTTTCACCGCGAGCTTCCGCAGGCGACGGTCTATGTCTATGACAACAACTCGTCGGACGATACTTCACGCATCGCCACCGAACACGGAGCCACGGTGCGTTTTGAGCCCCGCCAGGGAAAGGGCAACGTCTGCCGCCAGATGTTTCGCGATATCGACGCCAATTGTTATCTGATGGTCGACGGAGACGACACCTACCCCGCCGAGGCGGCCAAAGCCCTCTGCGAGCCTATCCTCAACGGCACGGCCGATATGACCGTAGGCGACCGCCTTTCCAACGGCACCTACGCCGAGGAGAACAAGCGTGCCTTCCACGGCTTTGGCAATAATCTGGTCCGCGCCATGATCAAGTGGATCTATGGCTACAGCTTCGATGACGTCATGACAGGCTACCGCGCCATGAGCCGCCCGTTCGTTAAAACCTTCCCTGTGCTTTCCGAGGGCTTCCAGATCGAAACCGAGCTCTCGATCCACGCCGTCGACCACCGCTGGCGTATCAAAGATGTGCCCATCGAGTACCGCGACCGTCCGGAAGGCTCCGAGTCCAAGCTCAATACCGTGAGCGACGGCATTAAAGTCGTCGCGATGATCGGCACGCTGTTCAAGGACTACCGCCCGCTGAAGTTCTTCAGCCTCGTCGCGCTTCTGTTTGCGGTGATCGGCCTCGCCCTGGGCATGCCTATCGTTGTCGAGTATTTCCAGACCGGCCTCGTCCCGCGCTTCCCCACCGCCATGCTCGCCGCCTCGTTTATGTTCCTGTGCGGCCTGAGCCTTGCGACCGGATTTATCCTCGATTCCGTGGCAAAGGTCGAAAAAAAGCAATGGGAGGTCAACGTGTACAGCAAATACGCTTATAACGATCAGCCCGGCCGCTCCTCCACCAAGCCAAGCGAGAGGTAACAACCATGCCACTCATCTCCATCGTCGTGCCGTGCTACAACGAGCAGGAATCTCTTCCCATCTTTCTTAAAGAGCTCGATGACGTCGTTCGCATCATGACCCACAAGGACGCTGATATCTCCTTTGAGGCAGTCCTTATCGACGATGGCTCGGCGGACAAAACACTCGCCGTCATGAAAGCAGAAGCCGCGGCGGCGCATCCATACGCCATCCGCTGGCACTCTTTCTCGCGCAACTTTGGCAAGGAGGCGGCACTACTCGCCGGACTCCAGCACGCAAAGGGCGACTATGTCGCCACCATGGACGCCGACATGCAGGACCCGCCCTCGTAGATGCCGTAGCTGTGCGAGATCTTGCAGACCGAAAACTACGATAACGTCGCTACGCGCAGGACCACCCGCGAAGGCGAACCTCCCATCAGGTCGTTCTGCGCACGCATGTTCTACAAGATCATCAACCGCATTTCCAAGGCCGACATCGTCGACGGAGCACGCGATTTTAGGCTCATGAAGCGACCTATGGTTAACGCCATCATCTCCATGGGCGAATACAACCGATTCTCCAAGGGCATTTACGGCTGGGTCGGCTTCAAGACCAAATGGCTCCCCTACGTAAACGTCAACCGCGTGGCCGGCGAGACCAAATGGAGCTTTTGGTCGCTGCTCCTCTATTCCATCGACGGCATCGTCGCGTTTTCCACGGCGCCGCTCTCCCTCGCCGCCCTCACGGGTATCGTTTTCTGTCTCATTGCCATCCTGGGATTCATCGTCATCCTGGTCAAAACGCTTGTTTGGGGTGACCCTGTCGGCGGATGGCCGTCCCTCGCCTGCCTCATAACGCTGTTTGGCGGCATGCAGCTTCTGTGCTTGGGAATCATCGGTGAATACTTGGCTAAAGCCTACTTGGAAACCAAGCGACGTCCCATCTATATCATTCGAGAATCCAACGAGGAATCTGATGACACGACCCAATAACAGCACGCTCAAGAATGTGACGTTCTACGCCGCCTGCTTCACGTTTTCCGTCGCACTTTTTGTCGCGCTTGCAGCGGCGGGGCATGTCTACCCCTTTGGCGACAACTCGTTTCTCACCAACGATCTCAAATACCAATACATCGACTTCTTCGCGTGGTTTCGCCGCGTCCTTTTAGGCGAGGCAAACCTTCGCTATTCCTTCTCACAAGGACTCGGCATGAACACATGGGGGCTCTATAGCTACTACCTCGCCAGCCCCTTCAACCTGCTCTGCGTGCTGTTTCCCGCAGACAAGCTGACGCTCTTCGTATTTGCCATAACCGCGCTCAAGCTTGGCTGCATTCACATCAGCAGCGCATGGTTCCTGCAAAGGCGTTTTGGTCTACCCAAGCCCGCAGCATTCCTGCTTTCCCTCTCATTTACGTTTTGCAGTTGGAACATAAGTAATTTGTGTAATCCGCTCTGGATTGATTGCCTTATCCTGCTACCCATCTGCGCCTTCGGATGCTACGAGCTCATTCGCGAACAACAAATGATACGCCTCGTTATTGCGATTGCTTTCAATGTCATGTTCTGTTGGTATACGGCCTATATCAGCATCCTGTTCCTCTGCATCTTCGTACTGGTTGAGTTTGTCGATTACGTCGCTGCAGAAGGATATAGCTGGATGCTCACGCTCGACCGAGCTCTACGATTTGCAGGGGCTATGGTGCTTGGGTTGCTCCTGTCCGCCTGGACCTTTTTGCCGACCATCCTTGCCATGGCAAAAGGCGGCCCCGTGCTGGCACTTGGCCCTTTGCTTAAAACAGGTCTCAAATCGCTCATCAGGGGCTTCATCCCCGGCATGTGGGTGAATAACGGGAATACGCCGCAGTTCTATTGCGGCGTCATCATGATGTTACTTGCAATAAACCTACTGTTTAACCGCAAGGTTTCGGCCAAGATACGCATCGCAACGTTCGTCGTCACAGCCGTCCTGATCGCTAGCTCCGTTTTGAGCCCGCTCGAGTACATCTGGTGCGGCATGCGCGTTCCCAACGGGTTCTATTCACGCACAGCCTTTTTGCTGGGCTTCTTTACGATGTGGGCCGCAGGCTATTCGTTGCAGGTGTTCGAGGGTCAGCCCAAATTTCGTCATGTCTATCGACCCGCCGTCGTATTACCAATCCTGACAATCACCGCAATTGAGTTGTTTATCAACGCCCATGTGATGTGGAACCAACTGTACGCAGGCTATTCCGAAGATGCCAACTGCACTTATGTGACTACCGCAACCAACACGATCACAGCCATTCAAGCCCAGGATCCTGCGTCATTCTACCGTATCGATCGAACGACCACGCGCGCCGATAGCGCTGCCCTCAACGAGGGCTTAGCGCTTGGGTACAACCAGCTGTCGTCCTACTCATCCGCAAATAACCCGCAGGCAATTGCATTACTCAACTCCCTTGGATACAGCAGCGCCGGCGAGTTTTCGACCCGTTATGCCGAACCCATTCTTGCCGTCGATGCCCTGCTGGGAGTTAAGTACGCCATTGCCGAGAACGCGCCTGCGGGATACGTTTCTGCCAAGACAAATAAGGCCGACTCCACAAGCGCGGTGTACGAGAACCCCTATGCGCTCAGCATTGGCGTCGCAGCCTCAAGCGATATCCAAAACAGCACGCTGAAGAGCGAGAACCCCTTCGAAAAGCAGAATGACCTCTACAGCAAAATCCTAGGCCGCGAGGTCGAGCTCTATACCAAGATCGAGGCCGCGAGCACGGAGAATGGCGATAGCTTAAAGCAATGGAGCGTTACTGTACCGGCAAGCTCCATCGGGTATCTCTACATCAACAAAGATGCGACCGCCGGCAGTTATTGGCCCGTCGCCCTCACCATCGACCAGCGAACAATCAAAAACGAGGCTTGGAGATTCGACAACAATATCCGACAGATTGCAGACGCATCGGACACCCCGAGCCAGCATACGGTGGCAATCGGAGTCGCAGAGGGCTATACAGACATGCCTCAAGACAATGAGCCGGTCTTTTGCACCCTCAATCTGGACGTTTTCGAGCAGATTATTAACGAACTTAAGACGAGCGATTTTATTCCGACGGTTTTTGAGGACGGAAGGATCGAAGGCGAGTATACCGCCAAAGATGACGGCAACCTGCTGCTGAGCGTTCCGTACGATGAGGGCTGGAACGTAACGGTAAACGGAACGGCCGCAGAACTAACGCCCGCTGCCGATAAGGGCTTGTCGTCCCTGAACATACAGAAAGGCGCAAATAGGATCGTGATGACCTACAAGACCCCGGGCGCCATTACGGGGCTTGCAGTGAGTCTGGCGACCGCAGCCGCCCTTGTTGCAGCGGGTCTATACGCTAGACACAAGAAAAGCCGCCGTTAACAAGCGGCGGCTTTTGCTCTCGAAAAGTTGATATCGGCTAGAGCGTCTTGAGGTACTCCCCCAGCTCTTCCTCCCAGTCGGGCATGTGGAACCCGACCGACTCGAGCTTGGACAGGTCGAGCGCGGAGTGGACCGGGCGCGGGGCGACGGGGCCCGAGGCGTTCGCGTAGTAGTCGGCGGTCGATACCGGCACGACCTTCTCCCCGTTGCCGTTGGCGGCTTCGAAGACGGCGCGGGCGATGTCCGCCCAGCTCTTCACGGCGCCCGAGCCGGTGCAGTCGTAGGTGCCGTAGGGGGCGTGCGTCCCCAGCACGTGGAAGATGGCCTCGGCCATGTCGCGCGTGAAGGTCAGGCGGCCCAGCTGGTCGTCAACGACCGTGACCCGCTCGAGCCCGTCCTCGGGGTCGGCGACGCGGTCGGACAGGCCCTTCATGGTCTTGACGAAGTTGTGCCCCTCGCCGATGACCCAGGAGCTGCGCATGATGTAGTGGCGCGGGCACCCTGCCACGGCGATGTCGCCGGCGGCCTTGGTCTGGCCGTAGACGGACAGCGGGCTGAAGGGCTCCTCCTCGGTATGGGCCTCGGCGGCGCCGTCGAAGACGTAGTCGGAGGACACGTGGACGAGGGTGATCCCGTGATCAGAGCATGTGCGGGCGAGGAGGGCCGGGCCGGTCGCGTTGGCCTTCCAGGCGATGACGCGGCCCTCGGGGGTCTCCGCTTTATCCACGGCCGTGTAGGCGCCGCAGTTGATGACGGTGCCGTAGAGCGACCAGTCGTACTGATCGTAGGCCTCCGGGTCGGACATGTCGAAGGTGTCGATGTCGCAGAAGTCGAAGTCCTTGGCGACCCCGCGCTCCTCAGCGAGTCTGCGGACCGCATGGCCCAGCTGGCCGTTGCAGCCGGTGACGAGCGTGCGCTTCGGCGCCATGGGGACGACGTCCCTCAGCATCGGGTGGTTTTTGTCCGCCTCGGAGACGGTGGCCTGGTCGAGCGGGATCGGCCACTCGATGGCGAGATCGGGGTCGGCGAGGTTCACGAAGGTGTAGGTCCTCTTCAGCTCCAGCGACCAGTGGGCGTCCACCAGGTAGGTGTAGGCGGTGCCGTCCTCAAGGGCCTGGAAGGAGTTGCCCACGCCGCGCGGGACGTAGATGGCCCTGCTCGGGTCCAGGGTGCAGGTGTAGACCTTGCCGAAGGTGGCGCTGCCCTCGCGAAGGTCCACCCAGGCGCCGAAGACCGAGCCTCGGGCCACCGAGATGAACTTGTCCCAGGGCTCGGCGTGGATGCCGCGGGTGACGCCGCGGCTGTCGTTGTAGGAGATGTTGTTCTGGACGACCCTGAGGTCGGGGATGCCCAGGGCGGTCATCTTGGCGCGCTGCCAGTTCTCCTTGAACCAGCCGCGCGAGTCGCCGTGGACGGCGAGGTCGACGACCTTGAGGCCCCCGATGCCGGTCTCGGCGACGGAGAGGTCCTTCTCGAATGCGATGTCAGCCATGTCTCTCTCCCCTCCTTACTGGCCCTGCGCCCTGTACCTGGCCTCGGTGGCCTCCTTGGCCGGGCGCCACCAGGACTCGTTGGCCACGTACCAGTCGATGGTCCGCTTGAGCCCCTCGGCGAAGTCGGTGTGCGCCGGCCTCCAGCCCAGCTCGCGCTGGAGCTTCGTGCTGTCGATGGCGTAGCGGCGGTCGTGTCCGGGGCGGTCTGCGACCCAGTCGAAGTCCTCGGGGTCGCGGCCCATCGCCTCCAGGATCATGCGCAGGACCGTGATGTTGTCCCTCTCGCCGTCGGCGCCGATGAGGTAGGTCTCCCCCATGCGGCCCTTGGTGAGGATGTCCCAGACGGCCGAGGAGTGGTCCTCGGTGTGGATCCAGTCGCGGACGTTCTCGCCCCTCCCGTAGAGCTTGGGGCGGACGCCGTCGACGATGTTCGTGATCTGCCTGGGGATGAACTTCTCCACGTGCTGGTAGGGGCCGTAGTTGTTGGAGCAGTTGGAGATCGTGGTGCGAAGCCCGTAGGTGCGGGTCCAGGCGCGCACGAGCATGTCGGAGGACGCCTTGGTCGAGCTGTACGGCGAGCTCGGGTGGTACGGCGTCTCCTCGGTGAACTTGGCGGGGTCGTCGAGCGCCAGGTCGCCGTAGACCTCGTCGGTGGAGACGTGGTGGTAGCGGATGCCGTACTTCCTCACGGCCTCCAGCAGTCGGAAGGTGCCCTCGACGTTGGTGCGCAGGAACGGCTCCGGGTCGGCGATAGAGTTGTCGTTGTGGCTCTCGGCGGCGTAGTGCACGATCGCGTCGTGGCCCGGGACGATGCGGTCCAGCAGCTCGGCATCGCAGATGTCGCCGACGACGAGCTCCACGCGGTCGGAGGGCAGCCCCGCGATGTTCTCGGGGTTGCCGGCGTAGGTCAGCTTGTCCAGGACGGTGACGTGCACCCCGGGGTGGTTCTTCACCACGTAGTGCACGAAGTTGCTGCCGATGAAGCCGCAGCCTCCCGTGACGATGATGTTTTTGGGTTCAAAGATCTCAGACATAATGCTCCAAATTAAAATCTATCCGTTTGGATGAACGTACTTAAACATCTGAACAAATGAGGCACTGTCAGAAGAAACGTCCTCGCAATTCTCGCGGTTACCGTACTTCCTAAAGCCCAAATTAGTATAAAAGGTCAACAGGCCTTGAGCATCAACAGCGTCAAGAACGACAAATCTACCGCCGGCAAGACGATGAACCTCGCGCGCAGAATCCTCTGCAAGAGACATTAACTGCTCGCCACTCACGAGATCGGCATAACGGTCATTTTTGCCAAACTGGGCAAGCAGCACAACAGGAAGCTCAATAGAATTAGAAGCCGAGTCGTACTCACCGAAATATTCGAATTTCTTTCGAAACGACCGACTTACATTGATTGCAGGAATACTTGCAACTTTTAGCGCAAGTGCATAAAAACCAACAAACGAGGCACTGTCGACATCAAATACCAAATACGAAGATGCAGCCCCGCGCTTATTAAATTCAAGAGCCTTACAATGCACGAAAAGCTCAATGTCAGAATTCCGCTCGCACGAAAAGGAGGAGAGGACCGATTCGACCTTCTCCTCCGATTGAGCTTCGCAAAGATCAAATAACGAATATGCGACCAGAGCCATGTCTAAATACCCATTTTGGCGAACAATGTATCGATTGCTTTTTGCTTCTCAACTGATAGCCGTCCGCCGCTTAAGCGCTTCGGGGATTTAATCGAGGCATCCATCGCTAACCCTTTTTCATAGGCTTCGCATAAGGCCCTGGCGCCCTCAACAGAGGTAACCCGAATAGGTGCTTTAATACTAGATGTAGCCATTGATAACTCCCTTCTTCATAATGTATAGGCAGATTCTACCCAAATTATCCTAGTACTCGCGCGGGCTGTTGACGATCTCGCCGGCGGCGACCTTCTTCAGGTGCCGTCCGTAGACCGACTTGCCGTAGGCCTTGGCCGCCTCCTCCAGCTCGGCGGTCGTGATCCAGCCGTTCTCCCAGGCGATCTCCTCGGGCACGGACACGGGCAGGTCCTGGGAGTGCTCGACGGCGCGGACGAACTCCGCGGCCTCGTGCAGGCTCTCCATGGTGCCGGTGTCCAGCCACGCGTAGCCGCGGCCGAGGGTCACCACGGACAGCGTCCCCTCCTCCAGGTACATCTGGTTGAGCGTGGTGATCTCCAGCTCGCCGCGGGCCGAGGGCTGCACCTCATGCGCCTTGGCGGCCACGTCGCCCGGGTAGAAGTACAGGCCGGTGACGGCGTAGGAGCTCTTGGGGCGCTCGGGCTTCTCCTCGATGGAGACGGCCCTGCCCTGCGCATCGAACTCCACGACGCCGAAGCGCTCGGGGTCGTCCACGTGGTAGCCGAAGACCGTGGCGCGGCCCGACTCGGCGTTCTGGACGGCGCGCGTCAGGTGGCGCGACAGGCCGTTGCCGTAGAAGATGTTGTCGCCGAGCACCAGCGCGCACGGCTCACCGTTAATGAAGTCCTCGCCGATGGTGAAGGCCTGGGCCAGGCCGTCCGGGCTCGGCTGCTCGGCGTAGGACAGGTTCACGCCGTAGCGCGAGCCGTCCCCGAGCAGGCGCTCGAAGTTGGGCAGGTCGGTCGGCGTGGAGATGACCAGGATATCCCGGATGCCCGCCAGCATGAGGGTGCTGAGCGGGTAGTAGATCATGGGCTTGTCGTAGACCGGCAGCAGCTGCTTGCTGGTGACGAGCGTGAGCGGGTACAGACGCGTGCCCGAGCCACCCGCGAGGATGATGCCTTTCATAGGTTGGACCTCCAGAGTTGGGTGTACACAGATGATATAAGTATACGCGAGGCCGAACCTAGGTTGCAGAACTGCACAAAAGAAGGACGGAGAGAGCCAAGCATGCAGCCTCTTTGGTTCACGTCCTTACGGACCACAAGACTCCAACCATTGGACCATATTTGGTCCAATGCGCTGTTCAGTTAGCCATTGACACAAACACGCACTACAGGGTCGCGGACGAGCTGGATGAGGCGGTGGGCACATAACGGCGTGCGAGGTGACGGAGCGCCTCTACATCCACTCGTACCAAAACCTAGGAGACGGGGAGGTTGCTGGGGTCATTGAGCGAAGGGACGCCCTCTCGTCTCGAGGGACAGACCCCGAGGAGATATGGGCGAACTCGTTTGCCGCCGCGCTCCTCATGCCGGCACAGGTCGTAGCGAAACTCTGGGCGGGCAATTGTAGCATCGGTGAGATGACGGACATACTCGACGTATCCGTAACCGCCGTGGGCCATAGGGTGGAAAACCTTGGGCTGCGATAGCGCAGACCAGCGCGGAAGCAGGTCACCAAAAGGGGCACAAGAGGCAATCGACCTCATGGGTTCGGCACAAAGGAGAGCAAACATCTTCCCCATCGAAAGCGCCCATTTAGACGAGGTCAGGGTCGAATGCTCGAGCGAGGAGCGGGAACGGCGAGCCAAGGCGGCCCAGGCCGAGAGCGTGGTCAAGAGGATGGAGGCGGAGAACGACCTTCGGTCCGAACTCGGAAAGGCCGCGCTCAAGTGCGTCAAGTGGCAGCTGGTCGCATGCAACACCCTCGTCGTCGCGTACACCGCCCGTCTCATGTGGCTGCAGCGCGAAATCCCTACCGAGGTGATAATTTCCTGGATGGGCGCGACGACCGCCGAGATCATCGGAATACTCTGGGTGATAGCGAGGAGCCTGTTTCCGTTCCAGGACGAACACAGGTCCGCAGACCTGGGAAAGAGTGGCGGCGGCCGAATCGGCCACCCCAGGAGATAAGGGTCGCCCCAATGGCGGTTCTTTCTTTACGGAGGGGGCCGGGGGATTCGAACCCCCGGGCCTAGGACACACCTCGCACGTCACGTCAATCCGTTCGTTGGGCGCAGCCCCCGCCTAGGACCCTTGCAGCCCCTCCAACAAACAAGACAACTTTCATAATAACCCCCTTGAAGTCAATGGACCCGAAATGAGCAACGACTAGGAAGCAGAGCGCCGCGAGGACAATAACCTGAACCTCAACAGCGACAGAAAGCGTGATGTACGTAGATGTCCTCTTCGATGTTAACACAGCGGAACGGAGCGTCTGACGAACTCATAGCGACACATCTAAGAATGCCAGAAATCACGGAACTCCTCTCTGCATTTATAGCGAGACATGAAGTGAATAAGTACAATGAGCAGTGTCCAACAAACGAAAGGCAAACAATGCGAGTCGAAACAACCGGAGTATGCAGAGGAAACTGGAAAATCTACCAGCAACTTAAAATAGAAGGCATCCATGAAGGCTCCAGCATAAAAGCTCAAGCGGCAACGGATGACGACCGCCGCTTACCTTTGTCTCTTCTAAAATTCAAGGACAATAACGGCGAATCGAACTCATACGTTCTTGTAATCCCCGACCCCGATACCCGAGCCATTAAAATTGAGTTTAACGAAATCGGCAAAGACGGTTGCAACCTGAGCAGCGACTCCCTTTCGCTCAATTGCAAGAACATCAAATGGGAGTCGCGTCTTAACTACAAAATTAAACCTGACATGTGCAGCAAACTCCGAAATTACGATGACGTTTCAGAGTTTGAGATGGCGACGATTGATTTTTGGCAGTGCATCGAAGATTCAAACGAGTATATCCTGAGGTGCACGGTTAGAACACCGTACCGCAATGACTCGCAAATCAAACTTCGCTGCCTCGACCGGTTCCTCAATGAGGTTGGGCTGAGCATAGTCAATTTCGGTTCAAATGTAACGAGCGTTGGATTTACATCCGAGAAAAAGCAACTTGAAACGCAGCTCTCGATCCGCATGCCAAAGGCGTTTGATCGTTACTATTTTATTATTGACGATCAAAATCACCCATCATTCAGTGCATTTGACTGCTTAACGCCTGATAAATTAGGCTTGCTTCTTGAGGAGACCAACTTCCTCTTTACCCATGCGCAGTTTGACCCTAAATACCCCGAATGGTTTACAGAGCATAAGGCAACCATTGGCGCACTGGAGAAGCAGAGAAAAATCGTCTTCAATAGCGCTCCGAAATTCAGCATCATTGTCCCTCTTTACAACACGCCCATTTCGTTTTTTAACGATATGGTCGAATCCGTAAAAAACCAGTCTTATGCAAACTGGGAGCTCCTCCTAGTTAATGCAAGCCCTGACAATCAGGAACTAAAGGCTCGCGTTGAGCAGGAAACAGCCCGCGACAACAGAATTAAGTCAATTAATCTTACCGAAAATAAGGGTATTTCCGAAAACACAAACGCAGGCGTTGCCGTAGCTTCGGGCGATTTCGTTAGCTTCTTTGACCATGACGACATTCTTGAACCGGACTTGTTGTTCTCATATGCCGAGGCAATTGAAAACAATAATGACGTCGATCTTCTTTATTGTGATGAAGATAAACTCATGCCCGATGGAAAGTTAGCGCAGCCGTTCTTTAAGCCGGATTTCAATATCGATCTGCTCAGAAACAATAACTATATCTGCCACATGCTTACCATCCGTAAGTCCCTGCTAGACACTCTAGAGCCGAACACAAAAGAGTTCGATGGAGCACAGGATCATAATCTGACTCTCCGCGCCGTGGAAAAGGCAAGGAAAGTTCATCATGTTGCGAAGGTTCTATACCACTGGCGCCTAAGCGAGACCTCCACCGCAGCAAATGCCGATAGCAAGCCGTATGCCACTATCGCAGGTATCAAAGCGGTCCAGAGTCATTTGGACAGGCTTGGGCTCAATGCGAAGGTCGAACAAGCGCGTCGTCCCTTTACATATAAAGTAACCTACGCTGTGCCAGACTCCCACCCACTCGTGTCAATTATCATCCCGACTAAAGACCACGCCGACATTCTGAACAACTGCATTACATCAATTGTTGAGAAATCAACGTACGACAATTACGAGCTCGTCATAATCGAAAACAACAGCACAGAAAAGGTGACGTTCGATTATTACGATAAGTTGCAAGCAAAATATCCTGACATCGTTCGTCTTGTAACTTGGGAACACGAATTCAATTTCTCCAAGCTCATGAACTTTGGCGTTGCTCACGCCAAGGGCGACTATCTCTTGCTATTGAATAACGATACTGAGGTAATTACGCCCAATTGGATAGAAACCATGCTTGGCATCTGCGCACGTGAGGATGTTGGCGCAGTCGGTGCAAAACTCTACTATCCCGACAACACCATTCAGCACGCGGGCCTATGCGTCACTGGCGGCGTAGCGGGACATCTTTGCCAGAGCATGCCAAGGAATAATTGGGGCTACTTTGCACTCAACGATGCGCAACAAGACTTCAGCGCTGTCACTGCAGCTTGCATAATGACCAAGCGTAGCGAATATGAGAAAGTCGGAGGTTTCACCGAAGAGCTTCAAGTTGCATTTAATGACGTTGACTTTTGTTTAAAGCTACGCGAGATCAACGACCTGATCGTATACACACCCGAAGTCGAGCTCTATCACTACGAGTCGATTTCTAGAGGCGTTGAAAACAATACGGAGAAGCAGATTCGCTTCCACAAAGAGGTCGCATACATGAATTATCGCTGGGCTAAGCATTACGTCGAAGGCGATCCCTATATGAATCCAAACTTTACCGTTGGGGAACCTGCGAATCGTTATTATCATTTATAAGAAGTTGACGTTTCTTCTCTTATTCAATCACGGCAAATTAGCGTGTGTCTAAGCTAGATAGGGGAATCGAGGATTAACCCTCGATTCCCCTATTGTGATAAGTTGTCCTCTACTCGACAGTCAGAGAGCATCTTATTCTAATGGCGTATTTAAAACCCAGCCCCACAGAGGCGTAGCGGTAGTGTGGTAGTAGTTCAGCCACCAGGCTAGTGACGTCGTCCTAATGTAGCCGATGTTATCCATTACCATACCGTTACCGACGTAAATAGCAATGTGTCCCCAGCGAGCCCCCGCATTAGTATGCGTATGAGTAGGGACCGCAACTATCATTCCAACCTTAAGCTGCGATATATCTCGACTATGACACCAATTCCAAAGGCTCTGTTAGACCAGGATTGACATGCCGACCTGCCGGCTAACTCGCCGTCTC
>OBKN01000431.1_pt1 | contig 19790 bp, 20 predicted proteins | sample 1519931 | NCBI WGS metagenome assembly OBKN01 (sample SAMN04209254, study PRJEB22552) | human gut metagenome | biome: gut; material: feces | host: Homo sapiens | place: USA: Oklahoma
GGCGGGAGGCCGCGGCGATCATGTCGTTGGCGTTGCCGTTGAGGCTGGACGCCATGCCGGCGAGGGCGTGGCGCTCCCCCGCGGCCTGTATGGACGCCATGCCGGATTCGGTGAGGACGTTGGCGCGGGCGCGCGCCTGCGCCTCGGCGATGCTCAGGTCGGGGTGGCCGGCCATGATCCTCTCCCGCTCGGCGGCCATGCGCCGGTCGAGCACGGCGCGGGCGTCGGGGCCGAGGGCGGCGACGCGGCGGTCCATGGCGGCCATGTAGTTGTCGTGGTGGATTTCGGAGGCGAGGTCGCCGATCTCCTTTCCGGTGCCGTTGGCGCGCATGATGGAGTCCACGTTCGCCTCCAGCGTGTTCTGGAAGTCCGGGGAATTGGCGTCCATGGTCCGGGAGAGCCTTGCCCTCTCCTCGTTCGTGACGCGTTCGCGTATCCGTTTCTGCGCCTGGGCGAACTCGGCGGCGTCCGGCTTGTAGGCCGCGATGTGGTCGGCCTCGGTCGGGGTCGGCGTTCCGAAGCCCATGGACGCGAGCGCGGAGGAGGCGTGGGCCGCGTGGGCGTTCCGCATGATCTCCATGCGGACGGGGTCGGAGGCCATCATGGCCTCGACCTGGTCGTCCAGCCTCCTGCCGGAAAGGCCCTGGGCGGCGAGGCTTTCGCGCAGCCGGGCGCGCTTGGCGTCCTCGGCCCGGCGGATGTCGTCGCCGTAGACGCGCTGTTCGTGGTTGAAGCGCGCGAGGTCGTCGACGGCGGCCTTGGCCTCGTCGGAGTCCATGTACTTGTCGAGTTCGCGCTTGAGGTCCCCGCCCTTGAAGCCGGCCTTCTGCAGCTCGCGGCTGCGTTTGCCGAACACGGCGCGGCGGGCGGCGTCGCGTTCGGCGTCGGTGATGCCGGCCTCGTCGTGGAGCTTGTCGGCGAGCGCGGACACGGCCTCCATGCCCTCGGTGGAGCGCATTCTCCCGTCGAGGGCGCTTTCCAGCCTGTCGCCCTTGAGACCCTTGGCCTCAAGCTCCTTGCGGAAGCGGTCGCGGACGGCCTTCTCGGCTTGGGTCCTCTCGTCGTCGGACGGCTTGGAGCCGTACTTGAGGTCGTCGACGGCCTTGCGGCCCTCGTCGGAATCTATGGCGGCGTCGAGGGCCTTCTCAAGCTTCCTGCCCTTAAGACCCTTGGCCTCAAGCTCCTTGCGGAAGCGGTCGCGGACGGCGTCCTCGGCGTGCTTGTCCCGCAGATGGTCGGCCACGGCCTTGCGGCCCTCGTCGGACGCCATCCTCTCATCGAGGGCCTTCTCGAGCTCCTCGCCCTTGAGGCCCTTGGCCTCGAGCTCCTTGCGGAAGCGGTCGCGGACGGCCTCCTCGGTCTGGGCCCTCCCGTCCTTGGTTCCGTCCCCGCCGGCGGCCTTCTCGGCCTCCTTGGAGCCTTCGCCGTCAAGCGGCTTGCCGTCCCTGTCGAGCGCGGCCTTGTCGGCGTCGGAGCCGGGGCGGTTGTCCTTGTTCCGGCCGAGCATGGCGTTGCGCATCTCGGTGTGGTCCTTGGCGGCCATGGCGGTGCCGACCGCGCGGCCGAGGGCTCCGTGGGACCTGTCGAGTCCGGCGCCGTGCGCGGCGGCTCCGAGCATGTCCTTGACGCCGCCGCCGCCCATGGCCGCTCCGATGGCCCCGGCGGCCCCGCCGAGCGCGGCCCCGCCGAGCGTCTTAAGTCCGCCCATGATGGCCTGGCCTCCGATCATCCTGAAGAGTCCCTCGCCGCTGAACGGGTCGCCGATCCTCCAGACGTTAACGCAGATGTAGCGGATGGCCCACAGGTAGACGAACGGCAGGACGGCGGACGCGACGGCGAACAACGTGGTGTTGCCGGTGGTCGAGCCCTGTCCGTTGATGAGGCCGAGGCCGGCCATGGCGGCCGTGACGAACAGGCAGCCGGTGGAGGCGACGAGTCCGAGCACGCTTCCGGCGGCGCACATGCCGCCCACCCGCTTGGCGGCGTTGACGACGGCCCTCTTGCCCTTGTCGGGGCTGAGCGCGTAGAAGAGGAGGCCAAGCCAGAGGCCGCCGCCGGCGACGAGGCAGGCCAATGCGAGGGTGAGCATCTTGATCAGTCCGAAGCCGACGCCCCAGATGAGCAGGTTGACGATGGAGGACAGGCTGAACACGACGGACGCGCCGAGCTCGGACGCGGTCACCTTGCCCTGCTGGTACGACAGGGTGCGTTTGGCCGCGTTGATGACGTTCTCGTCGGTCGTGTTGTTGTTCGTCTGGCTCAGTGAGCGCCAGTTGGAGTCCGTGCGGATGTTGAACTTGTTGGTGATGGCCTTCATGGAGACGAAGTCGTTGGACGCGGTGCCCTTCTGCTCGCGGCAGTACACACTCTCGCGGCCTATCTTCGGGCAGGACGTTTTGTTCTCGGACATTGCGGAGGGTTGGAGCTTTGAGTTCAGACCGCCGGTTTTTGTGGTCTTCGCCTCGATGGCGGCGCGGCACTGCATGACCAGATCGGTGCCGTTCTTGTCCGACGACGGGGCGCCACTTTCATCCACACCGCGGTCGCTGCCCTCGATGCTGTTGACGAACGCCCATCCGCTCCGCGCGTAAAGGTTGTTGCGCTGCTTGCCGTAGCCGCAGACGTCCCACATGGTGACCCAGCGGTCGAGGAACACGTCCTCGTTGGCGACCTTGGTGGAGTCCTTGTCGTCGAGGTCGGCCTCCCAAAGGTCGGGGTGCCAGGCCATGGCGTCGCCAAGGCCGCCGCCCCAGGCCACATTCGCTTTGTTGTTGCTGCCATCGTTGACGGCCTGGTCGGTGATGTAGGCCATGTTCTGCGCGGTCACGCCGGCGCGGTATTCGGGCACGCGGCAGAAGACCTGGTCGGCGTTCTCGCCGGGGCCGTACTGGGTGCGCGCGTAGATGCGCAGCGCCGTCTCCTCCCACATGGTGTTCATGGCGGTCAGCACCGTGTCGCGCGATTTGTTGTCGATCGCCGCGGCCTTTTGGTTCAGCGCATGCAGCTCGTGCAGGTAGTTGCGGCAGCTGAGCAGATCGCCGGTGGCGTTCTTCGAGTAATCATGGGCGAGGAATGTCCCTCCGTGGTCGAATCCGTCCACGAGAGCATCGGAGGCCGAGCCCGCGACGTCGCCGATGTACTTGCTGGTGGTGGTCACCATCCAGTACGGGGTGAGCGTGGCCGGCGTCTCCGGATTGTTGGCGGAGGCGATGCCGACGGTGGCGAACATGGCGAGCCCCAGGATGAGGGCGACCATGCGCTGTCCGAACGCCTGGACGGTGCCGTTGTGGACGTACCGCCAAAGCGAGGTGCCGACGACGAGGATGATGGCCATGGACAGGATGCGCCAGTCGGACAGGCTGTTCCAGACGGCGCCCGTGAAGCGGTTCGCCATCTTGCCGAAACTGTCCAGCATGGCGGTGCTGCCGTCGGCCATCCGCTCGATCGTCGCGGCGGCGGCCCACAGGTTGTTGCCGATGGACAGGAAGATGCCGGTGATGTTGGCCGGCACCGCCTCGAACCACGAGCGGGGGTTGAACAGGCCTACGTCGTCGACGCGGCTGGTCAGGCCGCCGATGGTGTTCGACCAACGGAGGATCGGCAGACAGTCAAGCTGATTGCATACGGTCGTGCTGCCGTCGCCGGTATTGGCGCCGGCATCCATCGCCAAGGTGACGGTCGTATTCAAATCCATATCAGCCTCCATGACAGTTTCCGCAAGCCCGCTATGCGGGGACGTGGTAGGCTGTTCCCCAAGGTCAGGCCAAGGGGGCGTGACCAGAGAGAAGATGGAGGGAATCATGAATCGACTGTCGAAATGCCTGGCCGCGTCGGCGGCATTGCTGATGCTGGCCGGATGCGGTTCGACCGGAGCGCAGACGGCGGCATCGAAGCCGGCGGAGCCGAAGGACGAGGCCGCCGAATTCGGCGCGGACCTGGCGGACATGCTGAACGACGGCAAGTCCAAGGAGCTGTTCGACCTGTGGATGGGCAGTTCGATATTCGAGCCATTGTCGGATGCCGTCATGCCGGACGCGAAGGCCAAGGGCATCGAATGGAAGTACAAGGAAGGCGCGCTCGGCAAGAAGGAGGGCTCCGTCACGCTGAAATGGACGACTCCGAAGCTGCATTCCACGAAGGAATACAAAGTGAAGAGGGTCGACGGCAAGTGGCGTCTGGAAAGCGACCCCCTCATGTGGGTCAACATCTGCTCCCCGTTCTCGGTGGACGGCACCGAAGCTCCCGTCATCGACGAATTGGGCAACGAGCAGGGGCCCTGCTATTCCGACGGCGGCGAGGAGGGCGAGGTGCCCCAGGCGGGACAGATCCTTCTGGTGGCCCCAGGCGAGCATACGTTCTCGCTTGACGTGCTCAAGGACGTCGTCGAACAGCCCTATAAGGCGATGGCCTATCCGACCACCGATGCGGCGTTGGATTTCACCAAAAGACCGGGAATCCAAAACGGCTACGCGAACCTGGTGCCGGACAAGCCCGGGATTGCCGCCGGCTACGCGGACGCCGTCAAGGCCGCCTTCAAAGCCGCGAAGAACGAGGTCTCCGACGATGGATACGACCAGCATCCCGATCTGTTCGACGGCATCACCGTCACCCCGACGGACGACATCATGCACCCAACCATCGGCGGCACATACCAGCGTTGGACGGGGAACGGCTACCAGCAACGCGACATCTCCGGACTGGAATGGGGAATGGGCATAAACTGGCAGGGAGTATCCGTCACCATACATGACAACGGATACACGGGAGACTGAAGGACATAAGAAAGGGAGAAGGATCGTGAGACGATTGGGAATGGCCGCCGCGTTGGCGGCGGCATTGCTGGCGCTGGCTGGATGCGGTTCGGCCGGAGCCCAGACCGCGGCTCCGAAGCAGGCGGAGCCGAAGGACGAGGCCGCCGAGTTCGGAGCGAATCTGGCGGGTCTACTGAACAATGGCAAGTCCAAGGAGCTGTTCAACTTGTGGACGGGTAGTGACGACCTGGAGACCGAGCCGTTGGCGGATGCCGTCATGCCGGAAGCGAAGGCCAAGGGCATCGAATGGAAGTACGCGAAGGGCTTGTTCGGCCCCGAGGAGGGCTCCGTCACCCTGAAGTGGACGGCCGCGGGGAAGCACTCCTCGAAGGAGTTCAAGACGAAGCTCGTCGACGGAAAATGGCGATTGGAGGATGATCCCCTGATCCGCATGCCTGTCTGCGCGCCGTTCTCCGTGGACGGAACGGACGCTCCGGTCGTCGGCGTGTTGGGCGAGCAGGGGCCCTGCTACGACTACAGCAATGGCGGCATGCCCAAGGAGGGGCAGATTCTTCTTCTGGCTCCCGGCGAGCATTCCGTCTCGGTCGACGCCCTTAAAGGCGTCGTCGAACAGCCGTACAGGGCGATGGCCTATCCTGCGGACGCCGTTGAAATCGACTTCTCCCGCAAGCCGGGCGTGAGGGAGGGAGGTGTCAATCTGGTGCCGGATAAACCAAAACTCGCCTCTGGATACGCGGACGCGGTCAAGGCGGCGTTCCTCAAAGTGGACTACAGCTCGTGTACCGAGTCGGCGAGCTGCATCAACGGCGAGACCCAGGACCAGCGTGACAATCTGTTCGACGGCATCACCGTCACTCCGACAGACGACATCATGCATCCCACCATCGGCGGCACCTATCAGCATTGGAAGGATGACGGCTACTACCAGCGTGACGCCTCCAAGCTGGACTGGGATCTGACCATCAACGAAAATGGAATCCTTGTCGGTGTATACGACAAGGAAAGCACGGGCCTTTAATTTGTAGAAGCGTCCCATGACGAAGCCTCCGACTTGGAATACATCTAGGTCGGAGGCTTCGTCATAAATGGTCGCATTCAGTTCCATATCAGCCTCCATGACAGTACTGCGCCTCCCCTATGCGGCCAGGTGGTAGTCTGATTGCATGGCTTGGACAAGGGGTTTGGGCCGGAAGGGAAGAAGATGAAACGACTGACGAAAGGGGTGGCCGCGCTGGCCGTCCTGTTGACACTGGCTGGATGCGGTACGACGACGGCTCCGACGCCGACGGCGGAATCGAAGGAGCCGGTGGACGAGGTCGCCGAATTCGGAAAGGACCTGGCGACGCTACTGAACCAAGGCAAATCCCACGAGTTGTTCAACTTATGGTCGGACAAGAAGTCTCTGAAGAGGGCCGATCTGGAGAAGGCGCTGCTGCCGGACGCGAAGGCCAAGGGCATTAAATGGGAGTACAAGGAGTACTCGCCCGACTCCGACAGCGAGGACCAGATAATCACCCTGCGGTGGAGGACATCGGACCAGGACTCCACAAGTGACTTCTACGTGAAGAAGGAGCAGGGGAAGTGGCGTCTGCGGTCCATGCCGTTCGGCGTCCTGTCCATCTGCTCCCCATTCTCCGTGGATGGAACCGACGCGCCAGTTGTGTCCAATGTGACATGTCCCACCAGGGACGGAAGCGCCTCTACCGGAGACGGTCAGACGCTGCTGATGCTTCCAGGAGAGCATTCCCTGTCGGTCGACGTGTTCGACGACGTCTTCGACCAGCCATATCAGGTGACAGCGACTCCGGCGGCCTCCTATGTGATGGACTTCGAATCGCCCGCAGGCTCCGCGGGAAGCGATTCGGTGAATCTGGCGCCGAAGGATCCGGAGCCCGCCGCCGGATACGCGGATGCGGTCAAGGCCGCGTTCGCAAAGGAGGCGTCCGACGTCGCCAAGGATGCGGGCGGGCAGCCTGACCTGTTCGACGGCATCACCGTGACCCCGACCTCCGATCTCTCCCGTCCGGATGTCAGCGGCACGTACCGCCATTGGGCTGACGGCGGCTATCAGGATAGGGACATCTCCGAGCTGAGCTACGGCACGACCATCAATTGGACCGGATTCGTCGTTCTCTACAACGAGGTATCCCGTCCCTGACTTTTCCGAAGACAGGACGCCACCCCCGGCCTGGAGTCTCCAGTCCGGGGGTGGCGTCGTCTTGGGGGACCATTCCTCACTCAAGGCGCGTAGGGATGGTCCGTCCTATCGGGGCGACCGACCCTCACGGGGCGTAAGGGTGGTCGTGCATCTCCATGAGCTCGAAGTCGTTGACGGAGAACGGGGCGGTGCCTGGGAGCACGAACTTGCCCTCGGGCACACGGGCCGCGTCGACGATCTTCTGGATGCGGCGCTTGTTCACCTCGCCCGCGACGGAGCGCTTGCGGCTGAACAGGACGACCGCGGCGACGGCGGCTATCGGTATCAGGAAGTACGGGATGTAGCCGCCGCCGATGAACGTGCGGATGCCCTGGCCGACCAGCGCGCCCACGACCGCGCCGCCCAAGGCGATGAACACGTCCGTGGAGCGCACCCAGTGGCGGCCGGCCAGCTGGAGCTCGTCCACCTGGTCGACCCGCTGGCCGGACACTCGCGTCAGGTCGAACAGCATGGCCTTAGGCCGCCGTGCTGAAGTTGAATATCTTGTCGAAGATGTCCATCACGATCTGCGCGAGGTAGGCGGGGATGGCCGCGATGAACGGGGCGACCTGGTCCGGGGCGATGAGGATGACGCCGAGGACGATGGCCGCGAGGCACCAGAAGACCTTGCCGCCGCCCTGGTCCTGCATGGAGCGTCCGATCGGCGTGTTCGGCCACCACTTGCGGGCGACGAGTAGGCCGACGCAGATGAAGATGATGCAGCCGCCGAGGACCTGGAGCGCCAGCTTCAGGTTGGCATTGCCGGTCAGGTAGCCCACGAATTTGGTGACGCCGTCGCGCACGCTGCCGACGATGCGGGGCGGTGTGGCCTCCGTGACGGTGCCGTCGCCGTAGGACAGCAGCTCCGACTGGACGCGGACGGCCGCGCCCAGCATGAAATCGTTCATGATCTCTCCTTTCCGAGTCGGGACAAACGATTCGGACGGAGGCTATGCGCGAGCAGGAGGGCGCAGACCGTGAAGGTGATGTGAAGACGGATGTGGTCGCCCGTGTAGCCGCAGGTCAGGCCGGAGACGCGGCAGACGGCGTCAAGCGTCCAGTAGACGACGGGCGCGGCGCAGATGGAGAGCAGGAGTCGTGCGTGCATGCGGCGGCGCTATGCGCACGTACCGGCGGCGGAGAATCCGCTTCGCCCGGAGGCCCCTAAAAGCCCGTGGAGCCGCCGGATTGGCTTTTCGGCCCCTAGTGGGCATTTTCGTATTGTTCTGTTTTTGATTGGCTGTTTTCGTTGGGTTTTCGTTCCGTCGGTTTATTGGCTTGGTTCTTTTTTCGTCTCTTCGTCCGGCTTCCGTTTTCCTATGTTTTCGTTCTTTGATTATCGGGGGCTTTTGCGTTCCGTCCGTTCTTCATTGATGATGGCTTTCCGTTCCGTGGTTTTTGTTTTTTGTCCGTATTGGCGTGCTTATGCGTTTCGTTTCCCGGGGCTGTGTGTCCGTTCCTTTGGTTGCCTTCGTTTTTCGTCGTCGGTTTTTCTATTGGGGGTTCATGTCGTTCGTCCGTCTCCAGGTTTCCTTTATTGATTTGTTCGTATCCTTTTCATGGCTTTGTTTTTCCTCCTCCTTTCCCGTTCTTCATTCGTTTTCCCTTTTCCGGCTTTTCCTTCGTCTTCGTTTTCCTCCTCCCGTCCTTTTCCTTCGCGTGGCTTGCGTGTTCCTTTCCGTTTCGTGGGTTTCGATTGCGGTCCGGCCGTTTCGTCTTCGTTCTCCGATTCCGCCTCTCCGCATCACCTCGTCGTAATGCGCCATCGGGCGGAGGCGTCGGGCCTATCGGCCAAGGCCGTCCGCGAGCTCGCAGACGGCCTCCTCGAGGGTGGCGTGGCGGCGTTGGTCCAGGTAGTCGGACTCGAGCAGCCATGGGCGGGCGGGGCAGGCGCCGTCGCGGCGGACGACGCCCAATGGGGTCGGCGGGTCGAAGAACGCGTCGGCGTCGGTGACGTCGGCTGGATAGACGCTGACGCCGCCGCGGCTTGATCCGTTCATGGGGCGGACGATGAGCAGTCCGGCGCGTCTGGTGAATTCGAGCCGGTCCCACTCGCGTCGGGCGAGCAGTTCGACGACGTCGAGGTCGGCGGGGTCGCCGTCGGTGATGCGCCGGCGCTCCCCCGCGGTCAGGGTCCGCAATGATTTCATCGGAATGCCTCCAGCATGGTCCGGGCCAGATGGGCGGCGGCCGTGTCTCCGTATCCGGGGTTTTGGCGGCCGAGCCTGTCGTAGAGCGCCCATGCGTCCCCGACGTCGCGGACGTCGTCGGCCCGCAGACGCGTGCCGGGGTCCCATCCGATGGCGTCGGCCATGAGCCGGCGGAGCCGGTCGCGGTCATCCGGCAGAAGCAGGATATCTCCGTCCGTCTCGACGCCGGCGAGTCCGAGCCGTTGCCCGCCGTCGATGCACACGTCGATGAGCCTCACAGCCAGCCTCCCGGGTAGAGCGAGAGCCGGGGCAGTGCCCCGGTGTCCAAATCGAGGACGCCCCAGTCCCATGAGGCTTCGCCGGGGATGGGGCATCCGGTGTCGATGACGATGGGGCCGATGGCTCCGATGGTGACGGTGAACGGCGTGAACGACAGGTCGCGCCCCTCGACGGCGAGCCCGCGCCAGCCGTCGGGGCCGGGGTCGAAGCGGAGGCGCCGCATCTCGTCGATGAAGGTGCCCGCGGGGATGCCGGCCTTCCTGGCGATGGGGCCGAGCACGGCCGGGTCGGGGCGACGCCTGTACGCGCGGCGCAGATGGACCACGTCGTCGCAGAGGCGTTCGAGCCTGCGGTCGGGGTGGAGCATGAGGACGCGGGGGCTCATAGCATCCGTCCGAAGCGTTCGACGCTGTACTGGCTGAACAGCCGGGCCCTAATGACTTCGGCCGCGTAGGGCCTTGTTCCTCTTGCGGCGACGGGCTGGCCGATCGCCGCGGCTCCCGTCATGGCGTTCGGCCTGTTCCTTCTTCCCCTGCCGTTCGCGTCGCGTCTCCAGCCATTCATGGCACATGTCCTTTCCGTAGACGATAAGGATGATGATGACGATGAGGGCGCCCTGGTCGGTCCGTCCGCCGTAGAGGGCTATCCTCCATGCGGCAAGCAGGTAGGGGCTCGCCAAGAGGGCCAGCGCCAGCAGCGCCGTATGTCCGGCGACGCGCCGCACCCTCGGGCTTCGCCATAAGGCGATGGCCTTCTCCTTGGTTCTGCCCGGCAGCCGTTGGACGGCCGCCCCGATGCGCCTCAGTCGTTCCTTGATGCCGTGCATGCGTCCTCCATGAGCGTCCTGTAGTGCCGTGCGAGCCTGATGGAGTCGTCGAGGCAGTGGAGGCACCGGTGGTCGGTGGTCCTCTCCGGCCTCGCGTCCCTGCACGCCGGATTCCACAGGCGGGCCGCCTCGTCCAACGCGCTCACGTCGAGGCTCCTATGCCCGAGCCCGGCGAGGATGCGCGGGTCGTGCGCGTCGAGCATGCCGCGGTCGAAGCGCACGGTGGAGCCGGCGACCAGCGCCTCCCTGCGATGCGCGTACTCCCCCGCCAGCCGGTACGCCTCCTTCGGCTCCAGCCCGTGGCGGCAGGCGTCCAGCAGGCCGTTCGGCCCATGCATGCCCTTGATGAAATCGTCGGGCGTCCCGTCCCAGCGCAGCACCAGGTCCAATGGGGCGTCGATGGGATTCAGGGCGGCGTCCGTGTATAGCATGCCTATCTCCAGCAGCGCGTCGGAGTCGGGGTCGAGCCCCGTCGTCTCCACGTCGATCCATAGCAATGTGTCCATGCCCGTCCCTTATGCGTCTCCGCGCTCCGGGCCTGGACGCATAAGGGACGGACATGGTTACGAAATACAGGACGGCCGAGGCCGTCACCCCGGGGCACCCGGACAAGCTTTGCGATCTCATCTCCGACATGGTCCTCGACGACATGCTCGCCCGCGACCCGCACGCCCATGTGGCCGCCGAGACATGCGCGGCCGGCGACACGGTCATGGTGTTCGGCGAGATCAATTCCCATGACGGCTACAAGCCGGACGTGGAGTCCGTCGTCCGCCGCGCCTTCCGCACGGTCGGCTACATCGACCCCTCGTATGGCGCGACCGCCGACGGGGTCCGGGTCCTTGACGGGATGCACGCGCAGTCCGCCGAGATAGACGCGGCCGTCGGCGACGCGGACGGGGCCGGCGACCAGGGCGTCATGGTCGGTTACGCGACCGACGCGACGGAGACCATGCTGCCGCCCGAGACGGAGTTCGCCCGCCAGCTGGCCGCCCGCCTGTGGGAGGCCCGGGCCAACGGCATCGGATGGCTCCGCCCCGACGGCAAGACCCAGGTCACGCTCCGCCAAGACGGCGACACGACGGCCCTGGACTCCATCCTCATCTCCACCCAGCACGACCCCGGCATGACGCCCGCCGCCATCCGCGGCTGCGTGTCCATGTACGTCGTCGACCCCGTGCTCGCCGCCCACCCGGAGCTGGACGCCACCGACTGGAGGCTGGACGTCAACCCGTCCGGCTCGTTCGTCCTCGGCGGCCCCGAGGGCGACGCCGGCCTCACCGGCCGCAAGATCGTCGTCGACCAGTACGGCCCGTCCATCCCCGTCGGCGGAGGCGCGTTCAGCGGCAAGGATCCAAGCAAGGTCGACAGGAGCGCCGCCTACATGGCCCGCCACATCGCCGTCTCGCTCGTCCACGCCCGCCTCTGCCATGAGGCCACCGTCCGGCTCGCCTACGGGATCGGCGTCGCCGAACCGACCGACGTGTCCGTCGACGCGCACGGCACCGGCATCGCGGACGACGCCATCCTCTCCGCCGCCGTCCGCGACGTGTTCGACCTGACCCCGCGCGGCATCATCGACGCGCTGGACCTTCGTCACCCCATCTACGCGGACACCGCATTGCATGGGCACTTCGGCCGCCCGGAGCTCCCGTGGGAGAGGCCGTCCGACCCCGGCATCCTGCGGAGCGCCGTCGAGGCGAGGCTCTGAGCATGTGCCCCCATATGGCGGGCCTCCTCGCCCGCTACGAGAGGAGCCCGTACGGACGGCGCGGCCGTCATGACGGGTTCCTTTTGTTCGCCCTCGCCGTCTCGGAGGCCGCCTCGCGTTGGGGCACATCGGCGCGGGCGGGGCGCTGGCCGCCGGCGTGCGCGTCTACGTAAGGCTGAAGCCGGAGGCGCCGGACAGGGCGCGCGCCGACGCCCTGCATATGGCCGTATGGGCCAGGCGGCGCTTCGGCGCGTCGGACGCCATGGATCCCTGCTGGCGGAATGCGCTGGCCGGAATGCTCTAGCCGACCAGTCCGACTTTGTCGAAGAACGCGACAATGGCGTCGCGCTGGTCGAGCAGGGACTTGACCGACGGGTCGAAGGCGACCAGGTCGTCGACCGACTTGGATGTGAGGCTCGAGCCGCGGCCCGTCCACAGCAGATACAATTCGGCGCTCCGGGCGAGCACCTCGGTCGGCGTCGCGTAATACTGGCGCTTCGAGTCGGAGATGCCATCGAGATTCTTCAGGGCGGTCCGCTGCCGGTCGAGGATGTCCCTGAACTCCGGGGAGGCGGACAGCTGCCCATGCTCGAAGTCGAACGCGTGGGCCATCTCGTGCGCGCCGGAGCGTGGGGCGCGGGGGTCGATGGCGATGGCGTGGTCCACGGGAGAGTAGACGCCGATGGCCCGATGCCGTCCGCACAGGCGGAAGCGGAACGAGTTGTCCGGACTGATGACCGGCAGGCAATGCCGCCGCCGCAGGTCCTCCATCTCGGCGTCAAGCCGGGCGAACTCCTCCAGGTCGACGCTGTCGTCCAGTTCGACGTGGGCGTACCGTCCGGCGAGCCGGCAGTCGGCGGCCGCCTTGCGGTGGGCCGTGTCGCAGTGGATCTTGTCCTCGAACACGCCGGCGGAATGCCGGTCGGCGAAGCGCCTGTTCTCGGCGCGGGACTCCTCGAGGCCCCACCGGGCGTCCAACGCCCTGCGGAAGCCGTGGATGGCGTCGGACACGGCGATGCGCCTGTCCAATTCCGGCGAGTGGTATCCACGCTCCCGCATCGACTTCAGATACTCCACGTCGGCCGGATCGTCCTTGCCGCGCCACATGAGCACGGCGGTGAGCCGGTCGTCGTCGATATCCAACTGCGAGGCGGCGACGAGCGTCGGCACGTCGACCGTGCGGATGGTCCGGCGCGTGCCGGACTTGTCGCCCCGCATCCACGCCGTCGTCTGGCCGCGCCAGCCCTTCGCCCACGGCTCGGTGCTCAGCAGATGCAGGACGCCGTCCTTGTCGACGCCGGCGGTGACGGAGCCCTTCGTCTTGTTCGCCTTGAGCCATTCGACGAGCCGGTCGCCGGACACGTCGGCAGGCTCCAATTCCAACGCCCTCATGTAGGCGGAGGCGACGCGGGCGTCGGCCTCGGCGCGCTGATCGTCGTCGAGGCCGGAAAGCATGTAGCGGCCGAGCTTGGCAGCCACGTCGTGCGTGGTGTCGTGAGCGCCGATTTTAGGCATGCGGGCCGCCGTGGGCTTCAACTCCATGAGGGTCTCGACGCGATGGCGGGAGGCTTTCGCGTTCATGGCCGCCTCGATGAGCATCCGTCGCCTGTCCGCGTCCATGCCGGGCATGGCGGCGGCGAGCCTCGCGTCGGCCTCGTCGAAGTCCAGGTCGTCGTCGGACGCGGAGCCGGCCTTATGGTCGAACTGGCCGCCGTCGGGCCTGCCTGCCGCCCTGTGCCGGCGGCCGTTGGCGTCCGTCGTCATCTCAGATCATCTCCCTGTACATGGAGCGCGCCCAGGCGAAGCGCGTGTCCTCGTCGTAGCCGTCCCCCTCCAGACCGTCCATCCCGTTATCGACGAGCGCGTCGGCCATGTCGAGCGGCTCCGGCGCCCACGTGTCCAGGCCGGCCTTGGCGGCGAGCCTGTCGTCGGCGTCGGCCTCCGGACCGTCCATGGGGATGTCCTCGGCTTGCATGCGGTCCTCCAGCTCCCGGCGCAGCCACCCGGCGAGACGGCCGTCGTCCCCGTCAAGCGAGCGGAGCGTGACCCGATGCATGGAGCGTCTCCATGCGGCCGCCGCGTCCGGGTCCACGCCGTCGCCGTCAAAGCCGGCCATCTCGTCGTCGATGAGCGCGTCGAACATCTCAATGGCCTTCGGCGAATAGGAGGCCAGTCCCTCGTCGGACAGCAGCTCCTCGTCCCCCTCGGTGGTGTATCCACCATACTGCGAGATGCGCTGCCTGACGCCCTTGGAGAAGACGCTGTCCGATGACACGGCCTCCAGGTCGTCGTCCGAAACCTGGCCCGCCTTTTTGTCGAACTGTCCGCCGTCGGGTCTTCCCGCCGCCTTGTGGTTGTTGCCTTTCGCATCCGTTGCCATGATTGGCCTCCTTGTCCGTCTTTCCCGGACTATGCCGGGCATAGGCCGTCATCATGAACGGACTTATCCCTCTATCGGCCGTCGCCTTGTCGGCGGCCATGCTCATTCCATTGTCGGCGCAGGCCGCCGTCAACGACCCCACATCCATCCCGACCGGCGAGAGCGCCGTCCGGGTCCTCTCCACGCTGACGATCGCCGACCAGACGGACGTGTCCTCCGACCGCAAGGACCACGATTGGGCAAACGCCGCCGACGGCAAGCACACGGCCTACAACACGCGCGACCTCGTCCTCGACCGCGACCTGTCCGGCACGACGCACAAGGCCAACGGCCGCGTCGCCACGGGCACGCTCGACCCCGAGCCGTACACGGGCGGGGCCATCCACTTCGTCCAGGGCAAGGTGAACAAGACGGAGGGCGGCTCCGCGTCCGCGACGGACGGCGGCATTCAGATCGATCACGTCGTCGCCTACGCCGAGGCGTACAACTCCGGTCTCAAGGACAGGACCGAGGAGCAGCGCGACGCCTACTACACCGACCCGGACGTCCTGCTCGCCGTGCAGGCGCAGGCCAACAATGCGAAGAAGGACGCGGACGCGGCCGGCTGGATGCCGTCGTGGGACGCCTTCCGCTGCGACTACGCCGCACTGCAGATCGGCATCAAGGCCAAGTACTCGCTGACCGTCGACCAGAAGGAGCATGACGCGCTCGCCTCGACGCTGGCCCAGTGTCCGGCGCAGGAGGTCGTATCCACCTCCCAGGTCAAATCCCTGGCCGCGGACCTGAAGTCCGGCGGCTCCACGGGCGGCGGCCAGTCGAAGACGTATTCGGTCGACGACCTGAAGCCCATCCGATTCACCGCCACGCCGCGCAAGGGCGACTACCGCTCCGATGAGCTCGACTTCGACGCCGACACGGTCGTGCACGTCGACGGGACCTCCCTGCCGGAGGGCTGGACGGTCCGGGAGAACGGCACGGTCGGGGCCACGTCCGCCGCGGGCCCGGACGGCCGGCGCGTCTCGCCTCTCGAATACGATACGGACGTCCGCGTCCTCGCACCGGATGGCACGGTCGTCAAAACATACCGGCTGCACTCCACGCCGTTCCTCGACACCTCGATGACGGTCGCCGGCGCGGCCGCGTCCGATGGCAAGGCCACGATTCCGCGCGCCGCTTTCGACGGACTGTCCGCCTCCGACCTGGCCGTCACCGGCGCGCCATCCATCGAAGGCGTGACGGTCGAGCCGTCCGCCGCGGACAATGCGGACGGTACGAAGACCGCCCGGATCCTGTTCGTGCGGAACGACGTCATCGTCTGGAGCCTGAAGACCGTCGTGTCCGCCGAGGCGCCGAAATACTCGGCCGACGACCTTAAAGGCCTGACGTTCACCGTCGGCGGCAATCCGTGGGATGGCAATGACCTGGCCGACCCGTCGGCGCTGACATGGTCGGGACTGCCCGATGGCTGGACGGTAGCCGATTCGACCAGGGACGGCATCCGCATGCTGGCGTTCACCGCGCCGGACGGCACCGTCGTGCGCACCGTGCGGGTCGGCACGGTGCATGATGCCGACAAGCCGAAGGCCGATAAGACCACGGACAAGACGGCGGACGACGCGGCCTCCGGCTCCCGGCCGCTCGCGTCGACCGGCGTGGCCATCGCCGGCGCGGCCGCGAGCATCGTCCTGCTGGCCGCCTGCGGCATCGCCCTTGCAATGGCCTCCCGGCGCAGGTGACGCAAAGAAGGAAAGAAGGCCGCCCCCGGAATCCGGAATGGACTCCGGGGGCGGCCTTCTTTCCTTCAGTCGAGGGATCCGACGGCGTCGTCGTAGATGATATGGAGGATGCCCCAACCCTCCTCCGTGAGCCGGTCGAGGAACAGGTCGAGCCCGCGGGGCACGGCGGCGAGCACCGCGTCGATATTGGCGTCGGACGGCTCCTTGCCCGCATTCTCAAGCATGGCGCCGATGTCCTCGCGGCACCAGACATCCTCGGCTATGACGTCGGCCGTGGCGCGCGGGAAACGCAGATGACGGCTTACGACGCCCTCCGCGCCGACGTTGACCGACACGCGCGCGTCCTTCGGCAGTGTCTTCAGGAATTCCATGGCCTTGTCGACGGTATCCATTGTCCACTCCTTTTCCATCCCCGCGGCCTTTCCGCGGCGGCAGGGCGGCCATGCGTCCCCAAAAGCGGGTCGGAGCCGTCGCGGAGGACGGACGCTACGGCGGCCGGATTCATTGGGCTACGATCCGGTGGGCGCTTTCACGCCGCCTCCACGGCGGCTCCCGATTCCTTCCTATGCGTCCTAGAACAGCGGGTCGAAGGCGGCCGTGGAGCGCACCCGCGCGTCGATGAGCGGCAGATAGGACGTGTCCAGCTCGGAGCCCACGCAGCGGCGTCCCTCGATGCGGGCGGCGGCCATCGTGGAGCCGGAGCCCAGGAACGGGTCGAGGATCAGGCCGCCCGGACGGCAGGAGAGGCGGACAAGCCAGCGCATCAGGGACGCGGGCTTGACGGTCGGATGGGCGAGGCGGCGGACGCCCGCGTCCGTCGTGCATGCCATGGCCTCCGCGTCCAGCAGGGATGCGGGCACCTCCGGCGCGTCCGGGCGCAGTCCCAGGCGGGCGGCCTGCTCCGGCCACCCGGCGGCGGGACGACGCATCGGTGCGTCCGCGACGACCGGCCTGTCCGCGCCGGACGCCTTCGGACAGAAGTAGAACGGCGGGACGCCTTCGGGCAGGAGCCGCTCCAGACGCGGGTCGAGGATCAGGTCGGACGGATACCGTCCGTCCAGACGCGGGGCGGCGGGGCGCGGCGTCGCCGTGTCGCGCATGACGTCGCCGCCACGCGGGTCGCCGTCACGAAGGCGGCTGTTGCGCTCGTAGCGGCGCCCCAGCTCGGCCATGTCGGCGGGCACGGCCGCGTCCGCGACGTCCAGCGCGCCCGTGCCGTGGTCGAGAAGATTCCGCCCCAGCATGGCCTCGCGGGGGCGCTGGGCCACGACGACGGGCTCCCAGGCGGGCTTCAGGGCCGGGTTGAAGCCGGTCCAGCGGGACGCCTCCGGGGTCGCGGGGATGTAGGCGCCCTCCTTGAGACGGCGGCCGCGCAGGCTGGCGGAGCCGGCCTCCCTCGACGCGCGCGGGTCGGACACGCCCAACGCGCGGTCGACCGCATGGTCTCCCCATTCGCCCTTCGGCATGCCGGAGGCGTACAGCCAGCAGAGCTGGTCGCGGATGAGGAATCCGGCGTCCTCGACGGCGCAGGCGAGCCTGTGCCAGGTGCGTGGGGAGCCGAATGCGAACAGGAACGCCCCAGGGCGCATGACGCCCAGGATGGCGCGCCAGAAGTCCGGGTCGAACGCGATGCCGGTGGAGTCCCATCGGGCGGTCTCGCCGGCGGTGCCGAGCCCCAGCTCGTAGGGCGGGTCGGTGACGACCGCGTCCACCGGCCCGTCGAGGACGGACGGCAGATCACGGGCGTCGATGTTGTAGACGGCGGAGCCGTCGTAGTCGAATACTGGCCTCATGTGGAGGCCATATGCGTCGGACGGCCTTTAGTCCACCAGTTCGACGACGATCTCCGATCGGCGCGTCAGGCCGAGCAGGAGCCCGAAGTCGGGCGTGATGCCGGCGGCCTCCAGCAGGGGGCGGAGGATGGACTCCGTGTCGCCCGTCGTCTCGTAGCGATGGCATGGCCCGTCGATCAGCTCGTACGTATCGTCCATGGCCTCCATAAGACGGACGACGGCGCGCGTCCGGTCGCCGTTCAATTCGGTCCTGTAACGGTATCCGTGGAATGGCGCCGGCCCCTCGCCCTCGCCGTCCATGCGGAATATGTAGATCGTCAGCTCCATCATCGTTCGCTCCTTCTCGTTTCCGACGTCCCGCCCATGCGTCCCCTCCGGGCATAGAGGCCGGACAGTGACGGATATAAGGAGGATGGAATATGGCCATCGACGCGAAAGGCAACAGCCACAAGGCCGCGGGACGCCCGGACGGCGGACAGTTCGACAGGAAGACCGGACAGGGCTCCGACGACGATCTGGAGGTCCAGCCGGCCGCGATGGACAAGGTGGCCCTGCAGGTGTCGGCGGCCCGGGCCATCACGGGCAAGGAGCCGCCGGACTGCTCGAAGCTCGGCCCCGTCGGGGCGAACCACACGCTGGCCGGCTGGCTGGACCGGGAGGCCCCTGGCTGGCGGTACGACAGGGCCGCGCTGGCGGCGAGCATGCCGGGCGTGGTCGACGACTACCGCGACAGGGACCCGGTCGACACGGCGGAGGCGGAGAGCATCGAGAGGAGGGCGCTGGGCACGCCGGAGAGGCCCGGACGACTCGTCCGGCATCTGCGCGAATGGCTGCCGAGCGACGTGGACTCCATGGAGACCGCCCGCGGCATCATCCACGACAGGGCGGAGAGCGCGCGGCGCTGCTACGCGCTCGACCCGACCCGATGCCTCACCCCGGAGGCGTTCAGGGCCGCGGTGGACCAGTCAAGCGTGGAACGGTTCTTCACGTCCAAGGAGATCCGCATGTCCGCCCATCGCATGCGCGTGGGCCACAGGTACATGGACCGCGTCTCCGAGTGGAAGGCCGGACACAAGGGCGCCACGCCCGACGGCAAGACGCGCGACGCGCTGTGGGACGCGGCCCTCGCCGACTACGTGGCCGAGAAGAAGGCGAAGGGCAGCTCGTTCGGCAACGGCCTCAACTACACGGATGGCAGGAGCGCCCATGAGGGCGTGAGGCCACGCGTGTACATCGACCGCAACGACATGGAGGAGCCGTTCAACGGCCGCAAGGACTTCGAGGGCATGTACCGGCGCGGGCAGGCGAGGATACGCCAGTGGGCCGCGAACTACGCGGACTACTCCATGACCGGCGAGGACGGCGACGTGACCGGCGACGCGCTGGACATGGCCACCACCACGTCCGTGACCGGCTCCGCGCTCCGCGGCGTCGGCGAGACGGAGCGCCACGCCTACAAGCTGGCCCTCGCCCAGGGCAGGAGCGCCGCGGAGCTCGACGCCGTCGCCAAGGCCCTGGGTCTGGATGGGGACACACGCGGCCTGCTTGAGGCCGAGTGGCATGCCGAGGGCGCCTTCGCCCGCATCTAGCGTCCCGGGGACGCATGGGGACTGAAAAAACAAGGGCACGCAAAAGGAGGTGTCGGAAAATGCTGTACATGATCGGATTCGTGATCGGTTTCGCCGTCATGTTCGTCCTGGTCTCCGCGCTGAAGCTGCTGGCCGGCGCCGCGCTCACCGCGGTCGGCGTCGTCATCGGCACGGTCGCGGGCGTGATGGAGGGCCTCCTGGGCTCCCATGACAGACGATAGCCTGGAGTCGGTGGCCGCGCATGGCATCCGCGGGCGCGGCCCGATGGGGCTCGTGCCCCGATGGTCGTACGCGGAGCCGCCGGAGTTCGGCCGGCTGATCGCGGACGGGGCGGAGGACGGACGCCGCTGGGCCGCG
>OBKN01000464.1_pt1 | contig 18575 bp, 14 predicted proteins | sample 1519931 | NCBI WGS metagenome assembly OBKN01 (sample SAMN04209254, study PRJEB22552) | human gut metagenome | biome: gut; material: feces | host: Homo sapiens | place: USA: Oklahoma
CGTTTAGCAGGTCGGGTGGCGCCGTTTCCCTCAGCAGTCGCAACCAGCACGAATGGGTGATCGGAATTCTGTTTCGGCCACCCATTCTTTTTGCGGGCTCAAACTCTGCCCCAGGACCCACGCAACCGTAAAACTGTTAAATGCTACGAGCATTTAACAGGCTGCTAGCTTGCTAGCTAAGTAGGTTGCTAGCAAGCACCTTCGACCAGGCGATATCCGATTCCCCATACCGTTTCGATTATGCGAGGGTCACTCGGGTCGTCTTCAATTTTGTTGCGAAGTTTCTTTATGAACACCGTAATGCTTTGCGTTTCACCGACGAATTCGGCACCCCAAGCGTCTTCGATGAGCTGCTCTTTCGAAAGCACAGTATCGGGCATGCGGGCAAGCGCAAGCAAGATTTTAAATTCCTTCGGCGTGAGCTTAATTGAGATTCCCTCTTTTGTGACCTGGTGTTTTACGGTGTCTATAACAAATCTGCCAAGTATAAGCGTTTTTGGCTCCGGCTTAGCAGGCGCAACATCCATATGAGCGCGGCGCAGGTGCGCCTCGATATGCATGAGCAGCTCACGAGGGTCGAAGGGCTTGGTCATATAGTCGTCCCCACCAGCGGCGAACCCAATGCCCTTGTCAACGATATCGCCTTTTGCGGAAAGAAAGATCACCGGAACCGTTACGCCCCGGGTGCGCAATTCGCGACACGTAGCGAACCCATCCATCCGCGGCATCATGACGTCGAGAATCACGAGGTCAAACGATGCGTTCTCGAATGCCTCAAGAGCATCGGTACCGTCTTCGACACAGACGCATTCATGACCCTCATCCTCAAGCAATCCGCTTATAAGCTTCTGGATGCTCACCTCATCATCAGCAAGCAGAATCTTCATCGAAATCTTCCTCCTCATCCGGCAAGGGAACATAGGGGATGCGCACACAGAACGTGCTGCCGACCTTTCGTTGCGATTCGACGGTCGCCACGCCGCCATGTAACTCCGTAAGCTCCTTCACAACGGCAAGGCCCAAACCAGTGCCACGATAACGACGGTTAGGTGATTGACCAGCTTGTTTATACAACTCGAAAATATCTGAAATATCGCTTTCGTCAATACCCATTCCATCGTCTGCGACCGTGACGCAAATAGTGCCATGCGGGGCGGAAGAACAGGGGAGAGGGACTTTCCAATCGTGACGCGCAGAGTCCAATCCCGCCTTGGAGTCAGAACGCGAGGTAACGTTGCTGCCATCGCCATACGCAAGCTCTCCTTCGTCCCCTGAGAACACCCCATCATCGTACGCGCGAGGGTCGAGCGGCGCCATAAACGTCGCGCGAACATCCACGCGACCACCGCGATGGGTGTACTTAATGGCGTTATCAGCGAGGTTTTCGATCACACGGCGCAGCTTTTCCCAGTCGGCCATGGAGATTGGCACGTTCGCATCGGCCTTCGCGGAAAGCGCAATATCCTTATTGGCAGCAATTGGACCGAGCGTCTTTTTAATGAATCCAAGCAGGTCGACAAAGTCGACCGGTTCGACAAGCAACTCGTTGCGGTTGGCTTCGGCCTTCGAGATGGTGAGAATGTTATTTACCAAATTAAGAAGCAGCGTTCCATTTGCCTCGATATCGGCAATGGATTCGTGCGTTTTTTCATCGAGGTTCGGATTCTCGAGCAACAAACGCGCGAAGGCGAGAATCGACGTGAGCGGCGTGCGCAGTTCATGACTCACGATGGCGAAAAACTCGCTTTTATAGGCCGATTCCTCATGCAGTTTATCAAGTGCCTTTTTCAATTCATGCTGCTGGTACATGAGCATATCGTTGAGCACGCGCGTTTCTTCGGTTTGTTTCTTCACTTCGCTATTCAAGTCGGTGCACAAACGCTCAAGGTGGCGCGCCATGGAATCGAAATCGCGCGTGAACTCGGAAAGCTCGTCTTCGCCTCCAACACGCGGCGACGTGTCAAGCTTATAGTCGAAATTTCCCGCTTCAATATCATGCGCCGCCCGCGAGAGGCTCTCGATGGGGCGCAGCAGCAAACGATTCGCCGCAAGGAAAATGCCGAGACCCGCAACTGCAACCATAATGAGCACCATGAGAGCCTGCTGCGTCACGGATGTCGCAATACCTTCTTCGTAGATGCTCATAGGCTCGGTAATGGACATGGCGCCGCCGATGTCGCCTACCTTCATGCCCTCTTTCGGGTAGCCATACTGATCGATTTCTCCAGCCGGATCGCCGTGGCACTCAAGGCACGATTCGGTCACATACAGCGGTTCGGTATAGCGGAACACGCGCTGGCCCGTTTCTTCGTCGGTTCGAACGCCGCTATATGAAGCAAGGCCAGGATTAGAACGAAACGCATCAAAGGCCTCCTGCTCAAAAGCGTCGGGCGCATTCGCTTTCTGCCTGGGGGCTTCCCCTGTGAAACGAATAATGTAGTCGGTGTCACTCGTGAATAATGTGCTCACCGATTTCGCGGCGACCACGCATACGAGCGTTTTCGTGCGGAAATTGCCGTTCTCGTCTCGATTGATGACATCTTGGTTCATGTCAATGAAGTCCCACATGGCGCGCATCTCGGAAGCAAGGACCTCGGCTTTTTCGCGAGCTTCGTTTTCGGCCTGCGTGCGTTGGAGACTGTAATTCCACAACGCATCGGCGCCCATGAGCACAGCAATCAGAACGATTACGATTATCGCCATTTTACTGCGCAAGCCGCGATGGCGAGATGGGGGCTTTGCCTTTTTGGGTGCAAGCTCCCAAAACTTCGCCCTGGCTTGCTTTCCGCTCGTTCGCTCGTTCAGTCTGTCGGACATTAATCCCCCTTGCGCCAAACGCGAACCCCTATTCGCCAGCTGGCAAGCATAGTCTTCATGCCTAGTATCCCCGAATAATAGAGCGATTTTACGATTGGTCCAATGTTAATAATTTTTTAAGAATTAGAGCAATTTCTTAATGAAATATTACAGCCCGTTCAATTGAGTTAGCCAAAGTTAATGATGAAAATATGAAGCATCCTTTCAAATCTTTAAGGAAAAAGGGGGAAAGATATGAAAGAGCATGCGGAAACCACCATGCCCGCTCTGTCTCGCAGGGCGTTCGTGGGAACTGCGGCCGTCACCGCTGGCGCAGTTGCTGCAACAAGTCTTGTCGGATGCGGAAGCACAGGGGGCAAAAAGACCGACAAACAGGAAGAGGCCGCAGCCGATCCGTACGAGGGCGCGCAAATTTTCTATTCAACCTGTCCGCCGGAGTGCCAGCACCACAACCTGAAGGCATATGTCATCGACGGCAAAATCGCCAAAGTCGAATCTTCCGAACTCAATGATTGCGCGGCTTGCGCCCGAGGCATAGCTCGCGGATTCATGACGAAAGACCCCGACCGTCTTACTAAGCCCTTGCTGCGAACTGGCGACAAGGGATCCGGCGAATTCAAAGAAATCGAATGGTCCGAAGCCTTCGATTTGATTCAGGAGAAATTCCAGGACGCAATCGACACCGACGGCGTTCATTCTATTTGCTATGTAACCGGATCGGGCAACTTCGGCGCAATGCACGGCCCCATCGCGTCGGCGTTCTTCGCTCACCTGGGCGGAGCCTCGACGACCGTTGGCTCACTGTGCTGCGCTGGAACTAGCGCCGCTGAAGTGCCTATTTACGGACAGCGCTTCCTTGACACGCGCAACCAAATCGAGAAGAGCAATTACGTTATCGCCTGGGGTAACAATCCCGCTATCTCCAAACAGGGCTATTTCCAGCGCTTCGAGAAGATGATGGAAAACGGCGGCAAGTTCGTCGTAATTGACCCCATTTGCACTGAATCTGCCGCCAAAGCGTCCGAGTGGATTCAACCTTGGCCCGGCACCGATGCCGCGCTCGCCCTTGCGATGATCAAAATCGTCATCGACGAAGACCTGTTTGACAAGGAATTCACCCTTGCCCACACCTGCGCGCCATGCCTCGTCGACAAGACGACCGGCGAACCCGTTTTGCAGGATAAAGACGACCCGACTTCTTTCGTTGTTTTCGATACCAAGAGCAACGAAATCGTGCGCCACGACAAAGAAGGCATCGAAGCAGCGCTGAAGCTCGACGGAACTTCTGCCGCCGATGCATATAACACCGAATTTGAACTCATTTACGCCGAGGCGGAGAAATGGGATTCCGCTGCAGCCGAAGCAGAATGCGGCGTTCCGGCAGCCGACATTGAACGCATCGCCCGCGAATATGCACAGGCCGATAAAGCAATGATCATTCAAAACATGGGCGGCTTCATGCGCACGGAAAACGGCACGAATGCCGTCGGCACCCAGCTGTACCTTGCAGCCCTGTGCGGCCATGTTGGCCACGAAGGCGACGGCATCAGCGACGCAGGTGGCGTTAACGAGGTCAAGACCGGATCCCCCATCGAGGTTCCGAAGGTCGAGGATCCCGCGCCGAGCATTCCGCGCTTCAAGTTTGGCGAGGCCATCCTGAACGAAAACCCGCTCAAGGTGAACGTTCTGTACTCCATGACGGGCAACCCGATGACGCAGTGGCCGAACACCAATATGGTGAAGAAAGCTCTGGAAAAGATTCCGTTCGTCATTACCGCCGATCAATACCTCACTTCTACCGCCCTCTACTCCGACCTCGTTCTTCCTGTAACGGGAGTGTTCGAGACCGAAGGCGTCTTGGCCAACCATCGCAGCCATTGGATTCAGCTGTGCGAAAAGGCCGTTGACGGACCTGGCGAATCGAAGAGCGACTTCGAAATCTTCTCCGAACTTGCTACGCGCTTCGGATTCGGCGATGCTTTCAGCAAGCCTATGGACGAAATGATTTCAAACGTTCTCGAACCCACTGGCGTTACGCTCGACGAGCTTAAAGAAAAGCATGCCGTATGCGTGGTCGACGACAATTACATCCCGTTCAAGGACGGCGAATTCAAGACCAAGTCCAAGAAAGCTGAATTCTGGGTTGCGGCCTGGAAGAAGGACGGATTCAATCCCATTGCAACCTACGCTCGCGCCGAAGAAGACGCGCGCAACGGGGACGAACTCGCCCAGAAGTACCCGCTCTTTAGCGTACAGCGCAAAACCTATCGCAGTGTGCACTCCACCTTCAACAATCTTGAATGGATGAACGAGGTCTGCGATCAGGCGCCGGTTATTCTCATTAACACCGCAGACGCCGAAGCACGTGGCATCAAAGACGGAGATAAGGTTGTCGTATTCAACGATCGCGGCGAACACCATGGCATCGCAGAGGTTGGCGAGCGCATCAAGCAGGGCGTTGTCAGCCTTCAGAATGGCTGGTGGGAGCAGCAGGGCGGCTCAAGCAGCTATGTAACGAATGACAAATGGAAGACCCTTGGCGGTACCCATTGCTGCAACCAGACCCTTATCGAAGTTAAGAAGGAGGCGTAGTCATGGCTCTCGGTTTCTGGATGAACAACAAGAACTGCTACGGCTGCAAAACGTGCTCCATTGCGTGCAAGAGCGAGAAACAGCTGAACGAAGGCGTCTTGCTCCGCAAGGTATCGTGCATTCGCCAAGATAGCCCCGTCAACGTTTCCTTCCTCTCGATGTCGTGCAACCACTGCGAGGACCCCGCATGCGTAAAGGCGTGCCCCGTTGAGGCTTACACCAAGCTCGACAACGGAATCGTCAAACAGGATCACGACAAGTGCATCGGCTGCAAAATGTGCATCGAGGCTTGCCCTTACAACGCTCCGTGCTACGACGAAGAGGAGAGCAAGACCTACAAGTGCGACATGTGCTATGACCGTCAACAGCGCGGCGAGCTGCCTGCATGCGTCGCTGCTTGCCCCGGCGCAAACATCGCCGTTGGGGAGATGGAAGACCTGCAAAAGAACCACCAAGCCGATATCGTTTCCGACGAGAACTCGGGGACGAAGCCGAACTTCGTTATCACGGTTGACCCGAAGCTCAACAAGGAGCCGGACGACTCTGCCATGGAGCAGCGCGACGTCGAAGTTGACGTGAACACGGCAGCGGCCGACGCGGCAAAGAAATAATCTTCTCCCAGGCGCAATCCCTCCCACGCGCCATGCAGGGGCCCAGTCAACCTGGGCCCCTGTTGTATTGATGCGCTCCATACGGCTCGATGAAAAACGCGCCCCGAGATATGACAGCGAACGAAAACTCGCCGTGCTTTTGCACGCAGAAGCCCAGTTCGAGCTTGAAACAAGACGCTTTTCGACAACGATCACATTTTTTTCAAAGACCTTGCAAGGATTCCTTCGCCTCAATCGTTTCTTTATTGAAAGCCCGAAACGACAGGAGGACGCCATGGCATACACCGCTTCCCAAAACCCCAAAACCGGCACGACTTATATGGCCGCAGCGCTTTTCGCAACGCTGATTCTTCTTGCAGGAATCGCAGCGCTCGCCATGCAACCAGCGGAGGCGTTCGCGAAACCCCTCTGCGACGAAAACGGCCCCTGTTACGCAAGCGTCAATACAAACGCCGCCGATAGCGCCAACTCGTTGTGCAACAGCATGGCGTGCATGCGCTCCGCAATCGAAGGAAAGCTCTGCGCGAAACGTTGCCTGAGCGGCAATGGCCCAGCCTTCATCGACGAAAACGACGACGGTATCTGCGATAATTACGAAAATGGCCTTTGCCCAGGTAAGGGCTTAGACCACGGAAGCGGCAACGGTTGGGGCAGCGCTTCCAGCACCCAAAACGGCAACACTTACGGATACAGCAACGGCAATGGCTACGGCGCCCGCGTCAACGGTTGCGGCTACGCTTACAGCCACGGCCACGGCGCTTGCAGCGGCTTCGTCGGCGGTTGCCAGCGCGCCCAAAATTGCCCCAACCGCTAAACAGCATTGACTCGAGGAATGCACGCACGAAAGCATGAGGCCTTCTGAAGACATATCACGCGCCATGAGCGAGCACGGCGATGCGGTGTGGCGCGCGTGCGCCGCATACGTGCCCGCGTACGATGCCGAAGACGCCCTGCAGAACACGTTCCTCAAATACGCTATGCATGACCAGGACTTTTCGAGCGCCGAACACGAAAAGGCCTGGCTTTTGCGCGTCGCGATCAACGAATGCAAAGACGCACTGAAGGCGGCCCGCGCGAAAAACGTCTCGCTCGAAAGCCGCCTCGAGGCATACAACGATCGTCTGCTCGGCATTCAAGACGATTCGACCCAAACCGAAATCGGCGTTAAACGCATACTTGAAGCCATGGACGCGCTCGGCGATCCGCCGAAAACGCAAGTTTACCTGTCGCTCGTCGAGGGCTACACGGCTTCCGAAATATCCGAAATGACCAACATGCCCGAAAACACCGTCTATTCGTGGATATCGCGCGCACGCAAGCGGCTGCGGGAGGTGCTCAGCTAATGGCAAATAATGAAGAACACCAGGTCAAAGAAGCGTTTGAAGCCATCCACCTTCCGGAAGATATCGCAGCGCGCGCACTTGAGAGCATCGAAGCGAAACGCGAGCAGCGGGAAAGCGAACGCACCGAAGGGCTCTTGACCGCGCAGGAAAACGCCCATGCAAACAAACATGCAGGTCAAGAAGGCAAAGTCATCGAAGAACCCTTTGCTTCGCAAGCAAGCTGCCAGGCAAGCGGTACGTCAAAAGGACAGGGGAGCGCCACTCCCCAGAAACGCCGCAAGGCCCTTCATTTCGCCAAAGGCGGGCGCATCGCCGCGATTGCAGCGTGCTTGGCGCTTGCCGCGTGTCTCATAGGCGGCGTTGCCGATTTCCTGCGACCCATGGCGTATGTGGGAATCGACGTGAATCCGTCGGTCGAGTTAACGCTGAATCGTTTCGACATCGTGGTGGGGACACACGCGCTCAACGACGATGGCCAGCAGGCGCTCAACGAGGCGTCCTGCATGTGGCGCCCCTTCGACGACGCTGCACGCGACCTCGATGGCGCCATGCGTGCCATAACCGGCGAGGGCGCCGTCGTGGAGGTGTCCATCGACTGCGACAATGAGAGTCGCTACGCCGCGCTCGCTGCGCAAAGCAACAATTGCTTCGGCTGCAACGGCGAGGCGCACTGCGACCGCACGAATGCCGAGGAACGCCAAGCCGCCCACAATTTGGGCATGGGCGTCGCAAAATACCGCGCCTACCAGGAACTTCAAGAAGCCGGAGTAGACACATCAGCCGAAGAATGCGCCTCCATGAGCATGCGCGAGCTGCGCGATTTGCTTGCGAAGACTGGGGTCGATACAAGCGAAGGAGAAAGCGAGCACGCCGGCATGGGTAACGGGCAGGGTGCAGGCACCCACGGCGGCAACAGCGCCAAAGGTCACAACAACGGAAGCGGGAATGGCAACGGAAAGCATGCCCAGGAATAACGCCCGTTTCGTTTCAAAAAATAATCTTCGACATCCTCGACGTGATTGAGGGCGCCGGCGATATCGATTCGAAAGCGGTGCCCGAATCGATTCGCTCCGAGTTCGGCGCAGGCGTACGCAAGCTCGCGGTGAATCCTTTCGATCTCGTCTATACCTACGATGCCGAACGCGATATCGTTTTCATTGAAGCGCCAATTCACCAACGCACCGCCTGGTAGCCGAGACCCTCGCACTTATCGAACATACGTCCGATGTTTTTGCTGTGTCATCGTCTCGGCACGCGCGCGGCATGTGGTAAAGTCAGCGTTTGAACAATCTGGCCAGCAATGCCTGGCCTAGCAGCAACCCGCCACCAACGCCGCGTTTGCGAAGCAGCGAGACCCAGGCGGGAAGCGCGTCGGCGCCCGAAAGGGTAGCGAGCCGCGCGAAGGAACACTACCATCGAAAGAGCGAGAATGGCAAACACCACGGCCAATTACGGCAACGATAGCATTCGCCAGCTGAAAGACGAGGAGCGCGTACGCTTGCGCCCCGCCGTCATTTTCGGCTCCGATGGCCTGGACGGCTGCGCTCATGCCGCCTTCGAGATTCTGTCCAACTCTGTTGACGAAGCCCGCCAAGGCTATGGCGACCTCATCACGCTTACCGCCTTCGCCGACGGCTCCATTCAGGTCGAAGACAACGGCCGCGGCTGCCCGCTCGACTGGAATCCCACCGAAAAGCGCTTCAACTGGGAGCTCGTTTTCTGCGAGCTGTACGCAGGCGGCAAATACAACAACAACCAAGGCGGCGACTACGACTTCTCGCTCGGCACCAACGGCCTGGGCTCGTGCGCCACGCAGTACGCCTCTGAATACATGGATGTCAACGTCTGGCGCGACGGCAACAAATACTCCCTGCATTTCAAGAAGGGCAAAGTCGTCGGCGCCAAGAAGAAGGCACTCCAAGTTGAGCCTTCCGACGAAAACCGCACCGGCACCACCATCAAATGGCGCCCTGACCTCGAGGTTTTCACGTCCATCGACATTCCTGCCGACTGGTATCGCGAAACCATGCGTCGCCAGGCAGTCGTCAACGCCAACGTCACCTTCCGCTTACGCCTCGAGGGCCCCGAAGGCTTCACCGAGGAAGACTTCTGCTACCCCAAGGGCATCGAAGACTATGTGCTGGAAAAGGTCGGCGCCGATTATTTGACCGAGCCGTTCTTCATCCAGGCCGACCGTCGTGGCCGCGACCGCGACGACTTGCCCGATTACAACGTTAAAATCACCGCGTGTTTGTGCTTCTCGCGCACCTTCCAAATGCAGGAGTACTACCACAACTCGTCGTGGCTCGAAAATGGCGGCTCGCCCGAAAAAGCTGCGCGCAGCGCTCTGACCAGCGCCCTTGACGCATACATCAAGTCGCAGGACAAATACACCAAAAACGAGACCGCCATCAAATGGCAAGACGTGCAAGACTGCCTCGTGCTTGTGACCAACTGCTTCTCGACGCAAACGTCCTACGAGAATCAAACGAAGAAGGCCATCAACAACCGCTTCATCCAGCAGGCCATGACGGCGTTTTTCAAGGAACGTCTCACCACGTACCTCATCGAGAATAAAGAAGCCGCCGGCAAAATCGTCGAGCAGGTGCTCATCAACAAGCGCTCGCGTGAAAACGCCGAGAAAACGCGCCAGAGCATCAAAACCAATCTGCAGCAGAAAACTGACATGGCCAACCGCGTGCAGAAGTTCATCGACTGCCGATCGAAAGACAAAGGCCGCCGCGAAGTCTACATCGTCGAGGGCGACTCGGCAGCGGGCGCCATTCGCACGTCGCGCGATGCCGAGTTCCAAGGCGTCATGCCTGTTCGAGGCAAAATCCTCAACTGCCTGAAGGAAGACTACCCACGCATTTTCAAGTCTGACATCATCATGGACTTGCTGCGCGTTCTGGGTTGCGGCGTCGAAGTCAAAGACAAGCGCATGAAGAACCTGGGCACCTTCGATTTGGACAACCTCAACTGGAGCAAGGTCATCATCTGTACCGACGCCGACGTTGACGGCTACCACATTCGCACGCTCATCCTTACCATGCTCTACCGCCTTGTGCCCACGCTCATCGACGAGGGCTACGTCTACATCGCCGAGTCGCCGCTGTACGAAATCAACTGCAAGGAAAAGACGTACTTCGCCTACACCGACCTCGAGAAAAACAACATCTTGAAGGAAATCGGCGACCAGAAGTGCTCGATCAACCGCTCAAAAGGTCTTGGTGAGAACGACCCGGACATGATGTGGCTCACCACCATGAACCCAGAAACGCGTCGACTGATCAAGGTCGAACCCGAAGACGTCGCCACCATGGAGAACATGTTCAACCTGCTTCTCGGCAACGATGACGAGGGCCGCAAGCGCCACATCGCCGAGCACGGCAAGGAATATCTCGACCAGCTCGACCTGCAGTAACGCCATATAACCGCTCGAACCGCCCAGCGATTCGATAGATGAGCCCGATACACGCACCAAGGGGAAACCGTGGCAACAAAGAAGAAGACCAAAACCGAACCGAAGAAAAAGCACGTTGACAATCCCAACGTGATCGGCCTGCATTCCGAGGTCATGGAGCAGCCCATCACGCAAACGCTCGAGCAGAATTACATGCCCTATGCCATGAGTACGAACGTGTCGCGCGCATTCCCGGAAATCGACGGCTTCAAGCCGTCGCACCGCAAGCTGCTCTACACCATGTACAAAATGGGCCTGCTGAACGGTGCGCGCCAAAAAAGCGCGAACATCGTCGGCCAAACCATGAAGCTCAACCCGCACGGCGATTCCGCCATCTACGAGACCATGGTGCGTCTCGCCACGGGCAACGAAGCGCTGCTCGCGCCGTTCGTCGAATCGAAGGGCAACTTCGGCAAATACTATTCCGGCGACCTGAGCTATGCGGCCTCGCGTTACACCGAAGCCAAGCTCTCGCCGATTTGCGCCGAGATTTTCAAAGACATCGACAAAGACCCAGTCGACTTCGTGGACAGCTACGACGGCGCCATGAAGGAGCCGCGCCTTCTGCCCACCACGTTCCCCAACATTCTCGTGTCGGCGAACAAGGGCATCGGCGTTGCCATGGCTTCCGATATTTGCGGCTTCAACCTGAACGAAGTATGCACGGCAACCATGCACTTCCTAAGCGACCCCGAGTGCGACCTGCTCGAATACATGCCTGCGCCCGATTTCTCCACCGGCGGCGAAATCATCTACCGCCGCGAGGAAATGGAACGCATCTTCAACACGGGCCTCGGCAGCTTCCAAATTCGCTCGCGCTGGCGCTACCTGCCCGATGAGCGCATCATCGAGGTGTACGAGATTCCGTACACCACCAAAACCGACGTCATCATCGATCGCATCGTGAAGCTCTCCAAAGAGGGCAAGGTGCGAGAAATCGCCGACATCCGCGACGAAACCGACCTTTCTGGCTTGCGCATCGCCATCGACCTGAAGAGGGGCGTCGACCCCGAACAGCTCATGGCGAAGCTGTTCCGCTCCACCACGCTGCAAGACTCGTTCTCGTGCAACTTCAACGTACTCGTCGACGGCTACCCGCGCGTCATGGGCGTGCGCGAGATTTTGAGCGAGTGGGTGGCATGGCGCGTCAAATCGACCCGCCGCCGCATGAACTTCGATTTGGACAAGAAAACCGACCGCCTGCACTTGCTGCACGGCCTTGAGGCGATTCTGCTCGACATCGACAAGGCCATCGCAATCATTCGCGGCACGAAACTCGAGGCCGACGTTGTGCCCAACCTCATGAAGGGCTTCAATATCGACCAGGTCCAGGCCGAATTCGTGGCGGAAATCAAACTGCGCAACATCAACGAGGAATACATTATTAACCGCACGAAGGATATCGAAAAGCTCGAGGCCGACATCGCCGAGCTGAACGCTATTCTCGCAAGCGAGAAGAAAATCAAGAAAGTCATCCACGACGAGCTCGCCGCGGTGAACAAGAAGCACGTCATGCCGCGCAAAACCGGCCTGGTCGCGCCTTCGGAAATCGTCGAGGTAAACCTCGAGCCCGAGGTCGAGGAATACCCCGTGACCATGATGCTTTCGCGCGACGGCTACCTGAAGAAGATGACCGACCGCGTGCTGCGCAAGGCCACGACACTGAAATACAAAGACGGCGACGAGCCCTTCATCGAGTTCGATTCCTCAAACACGCACGATTTGCTCGTGTTCACAAACCAATGCCAGGTATACAAGTGCAAGGTTGCCGCATTCGAAGACACCAAATCGGCGCAGCTCGGCTCGTATTTGCCCACCGATTTGGAGATGGACGCCGACGAGACTGTGACTTGGGTCATCGACCCTGAAGATTACAAGGCCGACGTGCTATTCGTGTTCGAGAATGGCCGCGTGGCGCGCGTGGCGCTGTCGGGATACGCCACTAAAACGAACCGCAAGCGCCTGAAGAACGCGATTTACGGCGGCTCAAAACTCATGTACGCCACGGTGCTGAAGGAAGAGCGCGACCTGGCGCTCGTTTCTAGCGACTACCGCCTGGTGAACTTCAACACATCGCTTCTGAAGACGAAGACCACCAATTCGACGCAAGGCGTGCAGGCGCTCACCATTAAGGGAAGCCGCACGGTGACCATGGTCGGCACGGCAGAAGAATTCATCGGCGGCAAAGCTCAGGTCGAGAAGTTCCGCGCAGAGAAGCTGCCTTCAGCTGGCGCGCCCATGAAGGAAACCGACATGAAGAGCTTGTTCGACTTGGAAGAGTAGGGGAGAGCGGCAGAAGAATACGCTATCGAACAGAACCGATGTGCAGCCCGACGTCAAACCTGAAGTCAACTCAGGAATCTTGACGAGTCGCAAGATTGGTTTATCGATTCGCGTGCGCCATAATCCGTTTAGTTCAAATTGAGCACAAATATGCAAGGGGGGACGGCCAAGCCGCCCCCCTTCCCGGGGGCCATGCTAGCACCCCCCGGCGGTCTTGCGCGACCAGGACGCCACGACCGAGTCCGACGACACGCCGAGCCTGCGGGACGCGGCGGCCGGCCCCAGCCCCTTGCGTAGCAGCGAGAGGGCCTCGCGCCTGGTCGCCTCGGGGTAGCGCGAGTGCTTCGGCAGGTCGGCCAAGATGCGCTCCCTGTCCTCCTTCGAATACATTTGGACCTCCTTCATCGAGGTCCAAGAATCTGCCGTACTGCCAAACTACTTGAGATTTTGGAGAAAATCTGTAAAATACTTTAAATATCTATGGGATAGGGAGTTTCATATCCTTTTGCCTTAGGGATTATGGAGGGGACTTGACTATGGAAAACGGAAATGCCAACAATTATTGTCGGCTCGGCAGGTGCTTAGCGCCGTTTTTCAGCGTGTCAAGTCTTATTTCATACAATTTAAAACGAACCAGTTGCCGGAGACAGGGCGCATTATGCCTTGGCTTCGGCTTTTTTGCGTTTGCCGGAAGGGCGGTGGTTTGATATTGAAGTCCTAACCACAATCGGCAAATCAATCTTTTCCGGTTAAACCTTCTATCTTCCTCCGGCGCGTCCGCTGCCGGAGGAAGAAAATAGCAGATAGAATTATTTTGGAGGAACAAAAATGAAGAAGAAACTTCTAAGCCTTCTGCCTGCGTTGTGCTTTGTGATGGCACTTGTTCCGATGTCAGCGTTTGCTGAAGGAACTTCAGTAGATAATTGGGACGGTACGACAGATACAAGCTGGTACACCGACCATAAGACGGATACTGAATACCATTTCACCACTGCCGAACAGTTGGCCGGTTTAGCGCAGTTAGTCAATGACAAAACTGCATCTGTATCATTTGAAGGGAAAACGATTTACTTAGATAATGACCTCGACTTATCCGGCATCCAGTGGACCCCCATTGGAAATGGTGACAACTTTGTCAGACATTTTGCTGGTACCTTTGATGGGCAACATCATAAAATCATGAATCTATACCATCACTATACTGGGGACGAACTTGTTCGAAATGGACTTTTCGGAGTTGTTTCTGACGGTGGTACATTAAAGAATTTACTTGTTATAGACGCTGATATTGCCTCAAATGATGGTTCATTACTTGCTGGCATTTTGGCAGATTGGGTCAATGGCGGCACCGTTGAAAACTGCTATACAAGCGGAAAAATAGAAAACAATGTTGGCGACAAGTTCGTTGGTGGACTGATTGGTCAATGCACTTGGAGTACACAAGTAAAAGGCTGCGCCTCAGACGCCACGGTTATCAGTACAGAATCCGATGAAGATCATGTTGATACCGTTGGCGGGCTGATTGGTCAGTGGGAAAACTCTGCGGACAGCTCGTCGATTACTGATTGCTGGTTTGGCGGTTCTGTTTCCTGCAATAATATTTATTCAGCTGTAGGTGGTATTCTCGGCGCAAACTTTGAAAACTTCTCTGGGACCAAGCCTGGCGTAATAATCAAAAATTGCATAGTTGCAACAAAAAACATCACTGGCGCTGAGCCTGGCAATATCACTTGGATTACAGCTGTTGTAAAGACCCATGTTACCGACTGCATTTGGCCGGACACCCCTCCTGATGGTGTAACGCTTGATGAAGAAACATATCCTGATAATAAAGGCAATTACTTAGCCGTTGCTAAGCTGGTGGTTGATTGGGATGCAGGTACTGCGGGTGCCGACCCGACCTTTGACCAGTCATCATGCGGCACTGCCGTCTCCAACTTCACCTCCGCAGATGTCCTTGCTGGCTTGCAAACCAATGCCGGTGCGGGCGTTGAATGGGTTGCCGGAATCGGTCATCCAACTTTTGCGTGGGATGACAATAACATCCCCGCTGATTACACAGCTGTCGATGCAGTCATCGCAAAGGCAACGGCTCTTGATAGCAGCCTTTATACAAATTATTCTGCGGTAGAAGATTCCATTAACTCCGTTGACCGAGCAAAAAGCAAAGCCCAGCAAACAGAGGTGGATGCAATGGCGAAGGCTATTGAAGATGCCATTGCTGCCCTGCAATACAAGGATGCTGATTACACTAAGGTCGACGAAGCCATTGCCAAGGCAAATGCACTGAACAAGGACAACTACAAGGACTTTTCTGCTGTAGAAACTGCTGTCAAGGCTGTTGTCCGTGACAAGAACATCACTGAACAGAGCGAAGTGGATGCAATGGCGAAGGCTATTGAAGATGCCATTGCTGCCCTGCAATACAAGGATGCTGATTACACAAAGGTAGATGCAGCCATTGCCAAAGCAAATGCTTTGAAGAAGGATGACTACAAGGATTTCTCCGGTGTGGAAACCGCTGTCAAAGCTGTTGTCCGTGGTAAAAATATTACGGAGCAATCTGAAGTAGACAAGATGGCAAAGGCTATCGAAGATGCGATTGCTGCTCTTGAGAAAAAGCCTGCCAGTACCAAACCGGGAACATCCGATAAGCTTGCGCAGACCGGTGATACAAGCAACCTTGCACTGTGGATTGCCCTGCTGTTTGTCAGCGGCAGTGCTGCCATTGGTGCAATGGTTGTCGGCAGAAAGAAAAAGTACAACAAATAATTGAATAGCGTTCCCTTGCCCCATCTTCCGAGCAAGACAAGGCTTATAGGACAAAAAGTGTGTCTCATTTAGGGGCATCGGCGCAGGTCGATGCCCCTTTCTCGTTCGTTTAAATTCGTCGGCCCTATTTAAGGGGGGTGCGGACAATTCCTTGGACCAGCCTAAGCGGTTAGTCCCTTGCTTATCGGTACCGTCAATAGTTTTGCGCACTTTTTGGCTAGCCGTCAGCACGACTGCTCTTTGAGAAGCGACACGTCCAGGTAGCGGCGGGACCCCCACTCGCTGTCGGCGACGTACTTCAGGCGGGCGGCCACAAGCATGAGCGCGGACTTACCGTCGGGAAAGGTGCCGACCACGCGGGTCCTGCGCCTTATCTCCCTGTTGAGCCGCTCGATCGCGTTGTTCGTGCGGATGCGCCGCCAATGCTCGCGCGGCATCCCGCAGTACGCCAGCGTCTCGGCATACCCGCCGCGCACCACCTTGGCGGCCTCCTTGAGCCGCATCGATTCCAGGTCGTCGGCCACGGCCTCGGCCTTGGCGGCGGCCGCCTCGCGAGACTCCATCGCGTGGATTGCCTTGAGCATGGCCGCCGCCTGCGGCCTCTTCGATTTCGGAACCTTGGCGAGGACGTTGCGGTAGAAGTGCACGGTGCAGCGCTGGTATTTGGCGTCGGGGAAGACCTCGGCGATCGAGCCGACCATGCCGGCCGCCTTGTCGCCCACGAACATGCGCACGCCGCGCAGCCCGCGGGACTTGAGCCACGACAGGAAGTCGCGCCAGCACTCCGACGACTCGGTGAAGCCCTCGGCGCAGCCGATCACCTCGCGGTAGCCGTCCTCGTTCACGCCGATCGCCACCATGACCGCCACGTTCTCGTAGGAGCCGCCCCAGCTTCGCTTCAGGTAGATGCCGTCGACGTAGACGTACGGGTATTCGCAGGCCAGGGGCCTGCATCGCCACTCCTCGACCGCCTTGAAAGCCTTGTCGTTGAGATTGGAGACCGTGCCGGCGGAGACGCCCGCGCCCCACAGGATCTCGCCGACGTCCTCGATGCGCCGCGTCGACACGCCGGCCAGGCGCATCTCGATGATGACCTCCTCCACACTGGTCTCGCGCCTCTTGTAGCGCTCGATGACCGCGGCGGCGAAGCGCATGCCCTTGAGCTTGGGCATCTTGAGTGCGACCTGGCCCGAGGTTGTGGTGAATCCGCGCTCGTAGTGCCCGGCGCGGTACGCCGCGCGCTCGTCGGTTCGCTCGTACGGGCCCGCGCCGACGAGCTGGTCGGCCTCCTCGTCGAGCATGGCGTTGATGGTCTCCTCGATGGTTTTCCTGACCAGCTCGCGAAGCTCGGACTTCACCGCCTCCTCGTCGAATGATACGATTGGGTTGGACATGGCCTGCCTCCTAGCATGATTGAACTCGACACTCAAATCATACCGACGGCACGCGCCATGTCCTTTCTTTTCTGGGCGTGTTCAGCTTTCAAAGTGCGCAAAGAATTTTACGTTACCCCGAGCAAACGGTGAAAACACATGTACGGAATCTGTACCGCAAACTCGACATCCATTCTCGAGACGAACTCTTCTCGCTATTTGACGGCATCGGCGGCAAATAAAAGGCACGTTGACAGCGCGCTCGCAAAGGCGTCACGGAGAAGAGACGATTCGCAACAAGATCTCAGCCAGTAAGCATTGGGCGACACCTCCGCGTTAAACGCACGAACACTGCATCCCACTCTTTTGCAAAAGCGCCAGCGAGCTGAAGACCAAACCAAGGGGCTATCCTGTATACTTCCGTCCATACTATTGCACACGTCTGATGCAGCATTTTCCTGCGGTTGGAAGTGGTTTCCGTGAAGAAAAGAACTCACATTTCCGATATTGCTTTGCGTGTGATTTTGAGTATTGCGCTTGTAGTGTCGTTTGTTCCTATTGCTCCTTCGTCGTCGTACGCCGTAGAACCAGATAGCACTATTGCTGTGAGTGCTGATGATTCTGCATCTAACCAAGAAAACACCACAGGGGGAAACGACCCTTATGTGTCGCAACCCTCTTCTTTGGCAGATCAGGCGGCACAAGGTGGGGTTGCGAGCGAAGGGAATAACGCAGTTGAAGGCAATTCGACAACAGCTTCCGGGCCTGCTGGCAATGAAGGCTTGAGCGCCGTTGGTGCTTCTGGAGGCGATTCTGCAGCAGCTTCTAGCGATGAAGCCAATGGGCTATCAGACGGTTCGTCTTCAATCGATTACGTGCGTGAATACGCCAAGCTTATGGCAGACGGCAACCTTTATGAATGCGACGAATCGGGAGCGCTCAAGCAGCCACTAGAAGGTACGACCCCTGTTGAGCCATATTATGTTGCTAACCTCATCGTAGATTCTGAGGTTACTACTATTCGTTATCGCCAATTTGCCAGTTGCCATAACCTGAAATCGGTGCGCTTCGAGGGCAAAACGCTTGACTCGATTGACGATACCGCCTTCTATGACTGTCGTAATCTTGCTTCGGTGGACCTTTCGGGAATGAGCATCAGGTATCTTGGCGAACTGGCGTTCGGTACCTGTGTTAGCCTAACCGGCCTTACCCTTAACGAACCCGTTACTATTCAGGCAATGGGTTACGGTTGCTTTTCGTGTTGCAGTGGGGGGTGCGGACAATTCCTTGGACCAACCTAAGCGGCTAGTCCCTTGCTTAT
>OBKN01000475.1_pt1 | contig 18274 bp, 26 predicted proteins | sample 1519931 | NCBI WGS metagenome assembly OBKN01 (sample SAMN04209254, study PRJEB22552) | human gut metagenome | biome: gut; material: feces | host: Homo sapiens | place: USA: Oklahoma
TTCAGGTTCTAATCGGGGCAACTCGGTGGAGGTTCAAGTCCTCTTATCCGCACCACGTCAACAAAATCCGAACTTTTTTCCGATAGGAGAAGGGTTCGGATTTTTTGTTTTCTCTGCGCTGGGATTTTCTGATTTACAAACCTGAAGTGCTGTATTATAATAAAGTAATCACACAACAGGAGGCTCCTCAGAATGTCCCATTTGATCGAAACGGTATACAACCTGCTCTGGGGTGATTTGTTCACCCTGCCGGTGGGCGGCGGCATCGGCATTTCGCTGATGGCGGTGCTGCTGCTCACGGCGGGTGTGTTCTTCACCCTGCGCACCCGGCTGCTGCCCGTGCGGCTGTTCCGGGATATGATCGCCGCTGTCTGCGAAAAGAACCAGAGCAGGGACAGCCTTTCCTCTTTTCAGACGCTCATCGTCTCCACGGCCACCCGGGTAGGCATGGGCAATCTGGTGGGCGTGGTGGCGGCAGTGTCTGCCGGTGGTGCCGGTGCGGTGTTCTGGATGTGGGTCACGGCCCTGCTGGGGGCCTCTACCTCCTTTGTGGAATCCACACTGGCCCAGAAGTACCGGCAGCCCGACCCGCTCTATGGCGGTCAGCGCGGCGGCCCAGCTTACTACATCCATGTGCTGGCCGAGCGCAAGCGGGGCAAAAAGCTGCGTCATTCTATCATCGCGGTGTTGTTTGCCATTTCGGGCCTCATCTGCTGGTGCGGCATCAGCCAGGTCATCAGCAACTCGGTCAGCTCTGCCTTTGCCAATGCGTTCTCCATCCCGCCCATCGTGACCACGGTGGTGCTGGTGGTGCTCTCGGCGGTCATTGTCCTGCGCAAGGATGCCACCGTGAAAAGCCTGGATGTTATCGTGCCGATCATGGCGGTCTGCTATTTCGTGATGACGGTCATCATCATTGCGGTAAATTTCCGCCAGCTGCCCGCTGTGCTGGGCCGCATCTTCTCGGAGGCCTTCGGCCTGCGGCAGGTGGCCGCGGGCGGCTTTGGCGCGGTGCTGATGAACGGTGTCAAGCGCGGCCTGTTCTCCAATGAAGCGGGCAGCGGTTCGGCCCCCTGTGCGGCAGCGGCTGCCTCCTGCGATGATCCCGTGAAGATGGGCTTTGTGCAGGCACTGGGTGTCCTGATCGACACGGTGGTCATCTGCAGCTGCACTGCCTTTATGATGCTGCTGGCTCCCGCAAATGTCACCACTGGGCTGACCGGCATGGACCTGCTGCAGGCAGCGGCGCAGTACCATCTGGGCAGCTTTGGCGTGGTGTTCATTGCCGTCACGCTGGCGCTGTTCAGCTTCTCCACCTTCATCGGCATCCTGTTCTATGCCCGCTCCAATGTGGCGTACCTCTTTGGCGACCGCTGGGGCTGGCAGACGGCCTATAAAGTGCTGGCCCTTGTCATGCTGATGGTGGGCGGCCTGGAAGCCTATACCGTGGTGTGGGACCTGGGCGATGTGGGCATCGGCCTGATGACCATATTCAATCTCATTGCCCTATACCCCATGTCCGGCGAAGCCATTGCCGCCTTGCGGGATTACGAGCGCCGGAAACATCTGACCCAAAACTGATCCTGCCGACAGCTTCCGCAGAAAAGCTGCAAAAATCCGAAAAAAGTAGTTGACAAATCGCCCGCAGTCTGATAAAATAAACAAGTCGTCCGGCAACGGACGTGAACAGAATCTGGGCGTGTTCCCGAGTGGCCAATGGGGACAGACTGTAAATCTGCTGCTTTTCAGCTTCGGTGGTTCGAATCCACCCGCGCCCATTAAGATAAAACACCTAGAGACGTAAATTTCTAGGTGTTTTTCTTTTGCTGTAACCCACAGTCAAACCCACTTTTTGCGGGAAACTATGCAAAAATCAACAGAAAACGGGCTGCCGCGCATCACACTCGCATGGCAGCCCGTTTTTTTTTACCCCCTCACCACGGCATTGTAAAGCATCTCCAAGAACTGTACCGCGCTGGGTGCGCCGGTCAGCGGATAGCCAGCCAACTGCTGAACGCCCTCGGGGTTCAGCGCCCAGGCTTTCTCTGCTGCACGCCGGACGGCGCTTTGAATGGCGGACCACTTGCAGCGCCGCTGTTCCGCGATGGGAGTATAGATTTCTTTTTGCACAGCTTCCAGCCGGTCCTCCTGCTCACAGATCAGAGCCACGCATTCGCAGAGAACACGGTAAGTCCTTGAGCTCCGGGTAATCCCCAGCGGCCTGAGAATTTGATCCAGCTGGGCAGGGGAGTCCAAAATTTTCACATCGAGCATTGTTTGCACATCCTTTCCATCCAACTTTAACCGGAAAATGTCAGAATGTGCCGGATAATGCGGAATGCGTCGGAATATGCCGAAACATGCCAAAAGAAAACAGCCCCGAGGAACCGTCAGGCTCCCCGGGGCTGTTGCTATGTACTCTTAGTTGATCTTCCCCTGCATCTGATCCAGCAGCTCATCGGCGTGGATGGCCTCAGGAGTAAAGCTGTTGTTCTCCCACCATGCCCAGATGGCGGCAGCGGTGGTCAGGCCAGCCGTCACCCACTGTTCCACGCTGGCGCTGTCGATGGGCAGCACCGGCTTGCCTGCTGCGCTCAGCAGCTGGTTGGCGAGGGCCAGTGCCAGCACAACTGTGCGGGCGATGGTTGCGGCGGGAATTTTCTTGTTCATCATAGGTCAGTTCCTTTCTCTTTCGTATTCATGTTCTTCCAGATCGGCAATGCGGTGGTTTGCCACTTTCAGCTGCTCCTCGATCACCGGCACCCGCTGGGCGAAGTTGTTGTGCAGCCGCACCTCCCGGGTCAGCTCCTCCAGCTTGGTCTCGGTCACGGCCTGCGTCTTGCCGTTGGCAATCAGCACACCGATCAGCGTCACGCCGCCGGTGATCACAGCGGCCAGAATCGTCTCCATCGGTCTCACCCCCTGATCTGCCCCAGCCCGGCCCGCTGGATGATGCCCGCGTAGTCCTTGTAGGCCACGCTCAGGTCTACGCCTGTGGCAATGCCGGGAATCTTTCCGCTGCGGGTGTACTGCCACATCCCGAAGGCCCAGTCAGGGGTGGGCTTCTTGCTGCGGTAGGCCGCCAGCCATACGTCATAGGGCTTGAGGGCAGCGCCGCCCATGTACAGGTTGGTCTGCCCGAAGTTCAGGCCGGTGTAGAGCATGGCGTACACGCCCCAGCTCTCCACCACGCTCAGGCAGTGGGCCACGATGTCAGTCAGGGCAGACTTGCTCAGCGCCGCCTGCAGCGTGTCCTCGATGTCCACAGCTACCGGCAGCTGGAAGGCTCTGCCGCCCAGCGCCTGCTTGAACAGGGCCAGCTCCTTGTCGGCCTGTGCCTTTGTGGTAGCCTTGAAATAGCCATACACGCCCACCGGGATGCCCAGCCGGGCACACTCGGCGTAGTTGCGGGCAAAGTAGGGGTCGAGGTACGGCTTGCTGGGTTTGCCCTCTTTGCTGTTGCCCATGGCCCGGATCATCACGCCGGAGACAAGGCCGCTTGCCTTGACCTTGTCCCAGTCAATGCGGCCCTGCCAGCGGGAAACGTCAAGAATTGTTCTGGGCATTCTGCGCCTCCTTCTCGGCCAGCAGCTCGGTCAGCTCCTTGTACTCGTCATCAGTCAACTTGCTTGCGGCATAGAAAACGTCCAGCTTGGTGCTCATGCCCTCCAGATTGCCGCGTTCGATCATGCGTTTACAGGTACGGTATAACATAGTGCATCCTTTCCGGGGCAGTGCCCCATCTAAAATTATTATCACCCTCTTAGTAGAGGGGCTTACTCCGTGATTCCCAGCTCCAGCAAGGTCAGCCGGTAGGCCTGGTCAACGTTCAGCGCATCGGCATCTGCCTGGGCGCTCTCCATCGTAGTGAAGGATTTCCGCAGGGCCTCGTTTTCTGCCTTGAGCTGCTCCACTGTCTCCGGCATCTGCGCCATCTTGGTCTCATGCTCCTGCTGCCGGGCCTGTTCATCCAGTTCGTCCTGCGTGTACTTGATATACCGCTGGATTGGCACTGTCTCATCCCAGGCGGGCTTCGGTTCAACACCGGGAACATCGATAACCTCTTCTACGATGGTGCTGCCATTGGCAAGATGTTCGATAGGGACGTAATGGCTGACCTGCTGAACTCCAGCAATCGCGTCATGGTGCACGATCTCCGCGTCATCCACAAGCCGCCCCAGTGTCAGGTCGGGTTCACCAGTCAGCTCAATGCCGTTTTCATCAATAATTTTCATATTCATCCTACTCTCTGCCAGATATTTACTGCGTAATACGGGTTCATAATGCTGAAAGATTGTCCCCCTCCGGTGCTGCCGATGTACAGGGTGTGGTTATGAGCACCTGCACTGGATGTCGTTATAGTCTGATAGCTATAGTCATACCCCATCCAGGAACTATCAAACTCATAACTATTTCGAGAGCCCGTAATGGTATGAGTGTGAGAACCAGAATCGGAAATACTGATACTGTGACCGTGATTTGGCAAGTTCTTTGCAGTCAAGGTCGCACTAGCACTTCCACCGGATGAACCCGCTCCAAAGCTGTCTCCTGCGGCAAACATAATACAGTTTTTCAACTGGGCCCAGGTGGTGCCTGGATATATGGTGGCAGGACTTGTTGAGTCTGCCATTTCCATGACAAAGTCTACGGGAGGGATCCATTCAGATGTTGTGAGTCCTACAACTGCTCCTGTCATAAAAAATCCCTCCTCAACCGACTCGTTCCCACATATAGCGAACAATGTACGGGTTCAAAATACTAAAACTTTCTCCGCTTCCAGCATTGCTCATACTAGCATTGTGCGAGTGGTTTCCAGCACTGGAGGTCGTAACCGTTGTTTCGCAAAATCCATATACACTGGGATTACTGCGATATCCGCCACTTGAAGTGTAAACAGATGCTGTATGAGTGTGACTTCCATCGGTTGATGTGCTTCCAGAATGGGAGTGACTCGGCATTTCGTTTGTCGTAAGGGTTACCATTGTTCGGCCGCCAATCAATCCATTAGCATAGTTTCCTCCTGCGCCAATGATGGCACGGTCTTTGATCACAGACCATGTTGTTCCAGAATAGATAGATGCTGGGCTGGTAGGACTGGCACTTTTCCATACAAATCCAACTGGAGGAATGTTTAATGAGCCTGCAAGCCCTTTCACGCGCCCGATTGCCATTAGCTCACCCTCCTCCAGATAAATTTTGCGATGTACTGATTCAAAATGCTAAAGCTTTTATCTCCTCCAGAAGATCCTACGGATACAGCATGGCTATGCGCGCCCGCAGCGGAAGTGGTACGGTTTGACTTTCCGAAAGTTACTCGATCCGAATAATTCAGATATGAACCGGAACTGGCTTCGGTATATGCAGTCAGTGTGTGGGTATGATTTCCTGCACCTGTAATACTTCCACCATGGCTATGCGCAGGCATTTCGGCAACGGTCAGGGTGTGGGCGGTCGAACCGCCTGTGCTGCCAAGTGAATAGTTCCCGCCTGCACCGATGAGGAACCGGTCGGTAATCCACGCCCAGCTGGTGCCATCATACAGCGCCGCCGGGCTGGTAGGACTCCCTGTGGTGAGGATCATGCCCACGGGCGGCACCCATGTTTTGCTTGGAACACTTACTGCTCCAACTGCCATAAATCACCCCTCCTCACGTTGGCACCCGCTCCATTAACAGGAGCCGCAAGCTGATTGCCACCGAGGGAACTTTCTCGGAATAGAACCGACAGAACCCCGCACCGGTGCTGCAAATCGAGCCCAAGCCTGCTTTCTGAGCTACGACCACGCTTTCGAGGCTGACCGTGGCACTGGGCTCCAGCGCTGCGGTGCAGCCGCTGACGGTTGCGTCGCACTGGTAGGTCCAGCCCGCGTTCTTGGCTGCTGTGTCCGAAGTGGCCTTCCAGCCGGAAGCGGCCAGCGTCACGTCATAAGCCTTGATAATGGTACCGGACGGCCCCTGCGGGCCAGTATCACCCTTGTCGCCTTTGAAGTCGCCCGCATCCTTTGCCTTCTGCAATGCAGTCATGGCCGCATTGGCCGCGTTGGTGCTGGCTTGCTCTGCCCGGTCGGCATCAGCCTTCGCAGCTTCTGCGCTGGTGGATGCCTCCCCGGCCTTGGTGGCGGCGGTGGAAGCGCTTCCCGCAGCGGCGGTGGCCTGCTGGGTGGCAGTGTTTGCCGCAGCGGTGGCCGTCTTTGTGGAGGCCTCCACGTCGTTCAGGGCCGCGGTGCGGGCCTGTGCGATGTTCTGCAAGGCGGTGGTGTGCTCCGTCTCAGTGTCCTTCAGGGCCTGCTGGGCGGCGGTCTCGCTGGTCTTGGCGCGCTCCTCGCTAGCGGCGGACTTGGTCTCGCTGCTCTTGGCTGCCTCCGCGCTGTCCTTGGCGGCAGCGGCACTGCTGGTAGCTTTCTCCTCCAGTGCGTTGATGCGCTCCTTGGCAGCGGCCAGCAGCTCGTCGGTGGGGATGCCGGTCACGCCGTCCCGCACGATGCCGCAGAGCGCCTCGTCCAGCCGGGTGTCAGTGATCTGGCCCGTGGTGATGCTGGTGGAGCCTGCCGGGCGGGTGATCTCGGCAAGGCAGAGGTCGTAGATCAGCTCGGTGCGGGAGATGGCGGGGGCCGTGGGTGTACTGGATGCCGTGCCCTGCAGCACCTGCAGGCTGGCGGCTCTGGCACCGGCATCATAGCGCATGACGATGCGGTCGATGCGGGGGAGAGACGGGTCGGCCAGCGGCATGGTCAGGGTGTCGGCCTCCCGCTTGGTGATGGAGTAGCCGGTGAATCGGCTGGGGTGCACCCAGCCACGGCCCGCCCCCACGGTGACCTTCAGCCCGCCTGCGGCTGTCACCGGGAAGTCCTCAGCGGAGCTGAACACACCCGAGGTGAGGCCCGCAAGGTAGGCCGCCACGTCTGCGGCATCGAAGTCGTAGCCGTTGGCGGGATATAAAACGATTTTGCTCAAAAGATCATCTCCTTACAGCTTGCGCCAGACCGGCGTACCCAGCCGCACGGTGCGGGTGGTGCTGTCGCTCTGGCTTTGGGTGATGACATCGGCCACCCGGATGGTGGACTTGTAGCCCAGCTCCGGGATGGTGCAGTAGGCCACATCCCCGGGGGAGAGCCCTTCGGCATCGATGGTCAGCTCGATGCTTCCGGTGCGGAGCTGCTCCAGCAGTTTATTCGTGCCCCGGGCCATGAGCCGCTCGAGGTAGGCCTGGCTCTTGCTGGTCTCGCCCTTTTCCTCGTCCGGCTGCACGTCCCGGGCATCCACATACAGCTCCCGTCGGTCGGCACCGGTGGCACCCGTCAGGCCCACGGTCACGGTGGCCCGGTTCTCGCCCTCGCCTGCGCCCTGCACCACAGCGACATTGGCGTAGTCGCTGTCGCCAAAGGCCCACGCGGCCTGCTGAAGGTTGCCCCACTTGGTGGAAAAACGGTTGTTTGGGTCAGCGGTGGGCCGGTAGACCTCGAACAGCAGCTTCTTGTCTGCGTTCTTGCCTGCCAGCCGCACCCGGAAGCCCAGGTCGCAGGCCGCGCCGATGGTCGTCAGGTAGTCCATGATACTGCCGCCGGAGGTCTGTGCAGTGTAGGTGGTGTCAAAGCCCACAAGCGTGCCCAGCTCTAGCTTTGGCCATGGCTGCATTGCGCTGACCAGTCTGCGCATGGCGGCTTCGGCGTTCTCATTCTTCACGATGCTGGTACAGGCCCGCTTGGTGAAGATCCACGTCCCCGGGAAGCCGGTGACCACTAAGTTGCTGTCGGTGTTCTCGTTGCTCCGGTGGCAGATGCGCATGGGCACATCGCTGTCACTGCGGCGCAGCCAGCGGCCCTCCCGGAGCAGGGACAGGTTCTCCTCGGTGGGTCTGACTTCCAGCGTGAACTCGCCCGCGGTGTTGTAGGGCTCGTCCCAGTAAAGGCTTACCCATACCTCTACCCGGCCCAGCCTGGCGAGGGTCAGTTCATCCAAAACATCCAGTGTCACGAGATCACCTCCGGCAGAATACCGCTCACCATGGGATAGAAGCGCACTGTCACCTGCAGGCTGGTCTCGCCGCTGTCGGCGGTGGCCTTGAGCAGGTTGTCCCCGGGGGCCAGCTCCAGCAGGTCAGAATCTTCATCCAGCAGGGAGAAGATGTTCTCCTCCGTGCCGTCCTCTGTCCGCTTGACGGCCAGCTTGTCGGTGGTGGTGCGGTAGATCTCGATGACCTGCCCGGGGGTCAGGGTGGTCAGGATGCGGATGCTCTGGCCAGAGATGATGTTCAGCACGCACGGGTTGACCACAGCGCCGTCGCTCTTGAGGGTGGCCGTGAAGGGCACGCTCAGCGCCCCCGGGTTATAGGCATTCAGCCAGCCGATTGAGGTGCGCACGCCGAACCGGTGGGGCTTGGAGTAATTCACCGGCAGCCTGAACGATGGCACAAAGCCGTTGATGCAGAAGCTCTGAGCCTGCAAGTTGTACCAGAAGGGCTTGGGGCAGAAGAGCATGAAATCCAGCACCGGGTAAGGGTGGATGCTCTTTGTGTAGGGGGTCTTGGAAAGCACAAAACGGCAGAAGAATCTATCCTCGAAATACATGGTGCCGCTGGTGAAGTAGGGCAGCTTTTCCAGAAGCAGGGCGGCATCCGCGTCGCCGTGGGGGCTGTGGCAGTGGATGATGAGCTCACGGCTCACCCCGGCCACGCTCTGGCGCTCCACGCTCACGCCCACCTGGTTCACGCCCTGCGCGGTCTGCACGTCCACGTCCACGCCGTTGATGGGGTCGAGGGAGTAGGGCGTGCCGTAGGCCCACCCGATGTCGAGAGTGGCCCCGGCATCCGTCACGAGCTGCAAATGGTCTTTTCTGAACGGCATCTCGGTGCCCTCCTTTCATCGTTTCTGGGCCTTGGCTCGGTCGGCTTCCCAGCGTGCTTCCCGCTGGAGGTCTGCCGCCGTCTGGGCCTTGGAGTAGATATACTGGTTGACCGTGGTGTCACCCTCCCGGTGGTACTGGTTGGCGGCTGCGGCCACCTGTGCTGTGCCGGAAGCGGCCACAGACCGGGTGATGGCCATGTTGTCCGACAGCACCAGAGAATCGGCCTGCCGCACCATCTCGGCCAACTTGCTGTTTGCGGCCAGCAGGGCCTCGGTGTTGGCCTCCACAGCGTCGGTCAGGTCTTTGTCCGGGGTGGGGGCCGTCGGCGTGGTGGAGCCAGGTTTTGTGCCTGTGGTGGTCTTGGTGATGTCATCCAGACTGCGTTCCACTTTGGTCTGGATGCCGTCCACATAGGTGGTCACGGTCTTGTAGGAGCGCTCCACGCCGTCCACCAGCTTGGTACCTGCCTCGGTGACGGTCTTGGTCACCCTCTGAGTGATCTTGCCGGTTTCGTCCTGCAGCTTCTCGGTGAGCACTTTGGTGGTCACGGTGCTGCCGTCGGCAGTGGTGGTCTTGCTGGTGTCGGTCATGCTCTCGATGACCTTCTGGGAGGAGGCAGAAGAACCGGAGCTGCTGGGGTTATTGGCAGCTTCCTGCTGCTTTTTTCGCTCAGCCTGCCGGGCCTTGCGGTCGGCAGCGATCTTGTTGGCGTAGTCCCAGGCCGGGTTGCTGATGTAATCCACATGGTCGCCCCAGCGCCACGCCACGGAGTTGTACATGCCGATGAGGCCGTTGATGAGGATGACAAAGCCCTCGATGCCCGCCGCCACAATGCGCATCAGGCCCTCGAAGATGTAGCTCATAAAGTCCTCAACGCCCGCCCAGACGGACTGGAAGCCGTTGGCCACATCCTTGTTTTTGCCGGAGAAGTTCAGCAGGGCACCCACCAGCATCCCGATGAGGGAGATGACAACGAGGATGGGGTTTGCGTCCATGGCGGTGTTCAGGGCAATCTGGCCCGTTGTTGCGCTGGCTGCGGCGGGCACGAACTGCGCAACCAGCCCCATGGCCAGCTGGCTCAGGTTTCCGAACACGCCGCTCAAAGCGCTGCCCAGCTGGTTCAGGGCCCCCAGAGCGATGCTGTTGATCTGGGTCTGCTGCTCCTTGGTGCAGGCCTGCCAGAAGTAGGAAGCAGCCCACAGGCCCAGGCTCTCGAGGTCGCCATCCTTGAGGGCCGTTGCCAGCGTCTCGATGGCCCCCAGCGCGTCCGTCTGGATGTCGGACTGGATTTGCGCCCAGCCCTCGGTGAGCTTGGTGCGGAACTGCTCCGTGATAGTGGCCCCTACGGTGGCAAAATCCGGGCCGTAGTTGTTGAGGGTCTGGGCGATGTTCTGGATGGCTTCCTGTGCGGCAGGTACACCGGTGTTGATGCCATTGACAAGGCCCTGCGTGACGTTCTCGCCGATCTCGGTGAACACCTTCGAGGGCGAGTGGATGCCCAGCACATTCTTGACGGTGCTCACCATGCCGTTGACTTTGCCCTTGACTGTGGACACCAGCGTGTCCCACATCCCGGTGATGCCGTTCAGCAGGCCGGTGACGATGTTCTCGCCGATGTGGCCCCACTCATCCATACTGCCGTCCCACACGCCGGTCAGTTTTGCGATGCAGGCGATGGCGGCTTCGCCCAGGTTCTCAATGCTGCGGATGATACCGTCTACCAGAGTGGTCAGAAGGGCCGCACCGCAGTTCAGAAGGTCGGGCAGATGGGAGATCAGCGCGGCAGAGAACTTTGCAATCAATTCCGCTGCTGCTGCGATCAGCTGGGGCAGGTTGTCGGTGATGCCGATGATGAGCTGTTCCAGCAGCTGGATGCCTGCATCGAAGATCTCGTCCTGATGGTCAGCCAGATACTGCACCAGCTTGGTGATGACTTGAGTTGCTGCCGATGCCAACCCTGGAATCTTCTGAACAACACCTGCGGTCAGATTTTCCAGAATGCCGCTGGCTGCGTCCAGCATGGCCGCCGGGCCGCCCTCATTTAGAGCGCTCGTCAGGGTATTCAGGCAGTCGGTGCCCCAGTTGGCGGCTTCCTTCAGGCCCGGCTCCATGGCCTCGAACAGGTCAATACTCAGGTTCTCTGCCGTTGTCTGGAGGCTTTCCATGCTGTGCTGGAAGGTGTCAGTCATGGTCTGGTAGGCGGTGTCGGTAGCTCCGGCGCTGTCCACCATCTGGCCCAGCACGCCATTGAATTTATCCGCGCCGCCGGACACCAGGGAAAGGGCACCCGTGCCAGCTTCCACGCTGGACCACAGACCGGCAAAGGCGGTGCCATCATCGCCCACGCTGTCATACAGCACTTGCAGCACATCGCCCAGGCTCTTGCCTTCAGCATTCAGCTGAGCAAAGCTCTTGCCGGTCTCAGCCTGCAAGATCTTGCCTACGGTCGAGCCGGTGTCGCCCAGCTCGTTCAGCATGGATTTTGTGTAAGTGGTCGCCTCGGCAGTGGCGATACCGTTTGCAGTCATCACGGCCAGACCGCTGGACAGGTTTTCTACGCTGACGTTGTAAGCAGCAGCCAGCGGGATGACACGGCCCATGCTGGACGAAAGCTCGTCCACGCTGGTCTTGCCAAGGTTCTGCGTGGTCAGCAGCACGTCCGAAACGTGGTCTGCCTGGTCAGCGCTCAGGTCGTAGGCGTTCAGCGCGGTGGTCAGGATATCCACGGCAGAGGTCGTGGAGGTAAAACCGGCGGCTGCCAGCTTTGCCGCCTGCCCCGCAAAGGCCACGGCGTTGGCGGTGTCCTGTCCGGCGCTGATGGCCTGGTAGGTAGCCTCGGCAATATCCGTGGCCGCAATGCCCATGGTGTTGGACATGTCCGTGATCTGACTGCCCAGCTTCTGGATCGAAAGCTTGCCAAGATCGGCGATGGTCCCGACTTTGGCAAGCGATGTCTCGTAGATGGAGCCGTTCCGGATCGCGCTCTGGGCAAGATTCGTCAGCTGGCTGCTGGCCGTCTTTACCAGGTCTGCGATCAGCGTTCCGGCGGCGACGGTCATGCTGCTGACACCCTGCGTGAAGCCGCTGGTGTCCAACTTGGTGTTTCCGGTAACGCTAAAATCAAATGCCACTGTGTCCACCTCTCATTCGGAGCGCGGGCACAGGGGCACAGGCTGCTATAACTTGATTTCTACCTCCCGCTTACATGCGGGGTTTTTGCATTTTACCCACAGGCCGTGGGCGTAGGCCTCGGGAGCCGCCCACACTGGCAGCGCTCTGCCGCAGAAGGGGCAGGGCACCGGGGCGCGGGAATCAGCCGAAGCGGTCGAGGAAAGCGTCCTCGTGCTCTTGCAGGGTCTCGTTCCGCCTCACCCCCTTCAGTCCATCCGGCAGGGCGAAGCGCTCTTTCAGGGTCTCGTAGTAGTCCCTGTCGGCCCTGTCCATACCGGAGGTGTCCTTGCCCCGGATCTCCACGATCTTGCCCAGTGGCGTTTCCGGCGGCAGGGCATGAAGCAGTGCTTTGAAACGCCACCAGTGCACCTTGTCAGCGGTCAGGTCGATGCCGTAGGCCTGCTGAAAGGCCCCCACGATGTAGTCGGCATCGCACCGGTAGTCCAGCACAGGCTCGGCCTGTGGGTCGCTGCTGCTGCCAGTCCCGGTGCGCTCCTCGTCCTCGGGGCCGCCGCCCTGGCAGAAGCGCACCAGAGATTCAAAGGCTTCCGGGTAGTGTGCCACCGGGATCGGCTCCACAAAGAAGAGCGGGATGGCCGATGCAATCAGCCGGGCGCTGTCCTCGTCGGTTTTGACGCGGCGGGTGCGGATCAGCAGCCAGACCATGGGCCGGAAGTCAGGGTCGATGGCGCGGCCCTCCCACTTGGTGGGCAGGGTGTCCGTCAGCAGGTCATGCATTGTCCAGTGCCTCAAGCTCTGCCTTCAGCTGGGCACGGCGGGCGGCCTTTGCCGCTTCCTGTGCCCGAAAATCCACCACGGCGGGATGTGCCTTGACTGCGGCCCGGCGCTGCTCACGGTTCATGGGGGCAGGGATGGCCTGTGCTGCCGAAACCTGTGCCCGCTCCTCGGCGGGGTGGATCAGCGCGCTGACACTGGCCTTTTCTGCGGCCATGGCCTCGGCAAAGGCCTTGCTGACCGTCAGGCAGGCGTTGAAGTTGCTGCCGTCCAGCCCAAGCTTCTCAGAAGCACCCTCTCCCAGAACATCATCCAGGTAGTCCATAAAGATGCGGCACTGGAAGCGCAGCCAGGCAGGGTAATCATTCTCGGGGGTGTAGCGGCCGCCCTCCGTCCGGGCACGTTCCTGCTGCCGGGTCTGCGCAGCCAGCATCCGATCCACGTCGTTGGCGTTCAGGGTGGAAAAATCAAATTCAATGCCGTTGATGATCATGGGGAATCCTCCTGTTACAAAAAGGGCCCCCGTTCACCGGGAACGAGGGCTGTATGAATCATTGAAAATTGGGTTAGCCTGCTGCGGCTACGGTCAGGTAGTCGAACTCAGCCGGAACGCCAACACCTTTCACATCGCAGGCAAAACCTGCGGAGTTGCTGGCGGAGCCGCTTGCATCGGCAGTGACAATAAAGGCAGCTGCGCCCTTCTCGCCCTTGCCGGTCTTTGCGCTGAAGTAGATATAGGGGAAAACTACCTCAGTGCCGGAGCCGAACTTAATCCTGTGGGAGAGCAGGAAATCCTGCGCAGGGTCGCCCACGCAGCGGTTTCCGTTCAGGGAGAAGGTGCGCTGGGTCTCACCCTTCTCGGTGACAGTACCTGCGCGGATATAGGGCACGTCCTCGGTGGAAGCATTCAGGGCACCGGAGTGCTCCTTGACACGCTCTGCAAACACGACCCAGTCGCTCTCCTTGGTCTGGGTGGCCTTATCGGTCTGGATGGCAAAGATGAAGTCATCGGCCTTTTCGGTGCCGGTATAGTCCGCGCTGGGCTCGATGCCCTTCTTGGTCTTGAGCGCGGCCAAAGTTTCGGAAACAGTCATAGAATGGTCTCCTTTCAAAGTTTGGGTTGATAGTAGACGAGCCGGAGCTGCATCTGCATTTTGCAGCTTCCGGAGCCGTCGGTGACGATGTAGCCGGTGGAAGTGACTTCAATGCTCTGGGCTTCCTTGCCGTGCCCGCATTTGCTCAGGTCAGGCAGGATGCCGCAGTCATTTTGTTCCATTACCCAGTCGGCCAGCTGTTCAAAGAAGCCGCTGTTCTCAATGGTGAGCACATCGGTCTCCCCGAACTCCCGTCTGGACAAAAAGAGGTAGTTTTTCGCCAGATCACGCCCGGAGATGTAATTCTCCACAATGGGGTCGGTGGGACTGTCCTCAATGGAAAAAGCGGTGTCTTCTTCTTCCAGCCCTGCAATGCGGAAGGCCGCACCGGTGGCATCCTGCTCCTCAGCGATGAGCGGGCAGGTCTTGAGCCAGTCCCGAAGGGCCGTAATGGACGCTTTGGGCATTACGTTCCACCTCCCAGCTCTCTTTGGGCAGCGTTTTTGGCGAACTGGACCAGTTCGTCTTTGTGATCAGCAATGGCCCGCTGGCCCCAGTACGAGCCGCGCAGGTGGTTCTCCCCATGCAGACCCTGCCCCTGCGTGTGCAGGTAATACTGCCGCCGGGCATACGGGGTGTTATAGACCAGCTTGCCGCCTTTGAAGTCGGATGCCTGATTCACGCTGTTCTTCAGCGTGCCGGTGTCAAAGGGTACATAAGGGTCCACATCTTTAGCCACCTGCTGGGAGAACGCATACTGGACCTTCTGGAAGCCTTTGTCCATTTCGGCCTGAAAGCCGGGCCGGAACCTGAGCTTCAGGTCAATAACGGGTGCGCTCATGGAATCAGCTCCCCTCTACATGAAAATGCGGCAGCAGCGGTTCCCGGTTATCGGAGACCGCCGCCACCGTGCAGCAGATGTGTGTTTTCTCGAGGGCGGCATACTCGGCCTCGGTCAGGCTGCGGGTAGCGCCGCAGATGAGCTTGCCGCCCCGCTTGAGCGTCCAGTGAGCCGCCTTTTCCCCGGGCGGGAGCTTTGCCCACTGGAAATAGGGCAGGTAGCCCGCCGCAGGGGGCAGCCGGACATGCACTGTCCGCTGGGGGTCGCCGCCGGAGGTGTCCTGTTTCTCCCGCCAGCTGCATCCGGGGATGACATGGCAGACAGGCCGGTCGGTCTCGGTGGCGGTGTCGTGAACGAGGGTCACAACGGTAACGCTGCACTGCATCAGAAACACCCCCGATACAGCAGGCCGTGGGGGTCGCTGCCCAGGCAGCCGGAAAGAATGCTGTGAGCTTCGGCGGCCTGCTTTTCGGCCAGAGCGCCCTCGGAGAACGTCACGGCAAAGCCGTCGTTGTTGACGCTGGTCACGCCCGGCGCATAGCCGGTGGCAGCGCGTGCGGCCTCGGCCCGTTCCAGGCTCTGCACGATGGACGCACAGGCCATGGCCAGCGCTTCGGCACAGTCGGTGCAGACTTTGGCATGGCTCCCTGCCCGGCCAAAGGTGTGCCGGTCGATGAGCCGGGAAGCCCGTGCGCACAGCGTGTCAAAGGCGGCCTCGTCCAGCGTTCCGCCTGCTGTCTGGTACTGTTTGTAGGTGCAGTAAAGCATGGCGGCCTCCTTATGCTGCGACAGCCGCAGCGGTCAGGAATGCGAACGGAACCTTGGAGCGGTCGGCGTTCATGCGGGTGGCGGGGTTGGGCAGTGCCCAGCCCATACGCATCACAACGCGCAGGGCCACCATATCCTGCTGGGCCAGATTGTAGACGATCTCCTTGGTGGAGGGATCCTGAATCACGCCCTGATCCAGCAGCTTCACGGTGACATCCTGACGGATGGAGTACACCAGCTTCTTGAAGTTGCCTGCGATCAGCTGGGCCTTGGAAGCATCGAAGCCGCCGTTCTCGGGGAAGTACATGGGCGCACCGTCCAGCGCGTAGGTGGTTGCACCCTGCATATCGGAGCGGAACAGCGGGCGGCCATTGGTATCCAGCAGGCCGCGCAGCTCTGCCTTGGCGGTCAGGTCGCCCACCACGGCATCAACGCCGAAGCCGCCAGCTTCGACCTTGGAGAACAGACCATCCTTGCCCAGCAGCTTGGTGTAGTCGATGGGGCCGGTGACCTTGTTCTTTGCGGCAAGGGTCAGCACGTCGGTCGTCCACTCGGTGGGACGGTCACCGCCAAACAGGATGGCGTTGTCGATCTTTGCGCCCATGGCCTCACGGACGCGGGGCTGTACCTCGCCCATGATGTCAAAGGAGGAATCTGCCAGAACAGCCTCGGGCACAGGAACGATGACAGCCAGCTCTGCGGCGGTCATGTAGACGTTGTCCCATTCCTGCTTGCTGGTTTTCTTCATGCCGGTGTCACCGTTGACCCAGTATGCCAGAGGCAGCATGGACAGCACGGGGATCTTGGTCTGGTTGGAGGTCATGTTGGCAAGGCGGGTGCCCAGCTGCATCACGATGGAGCTCTTGGGCACATCCTGCTGGATGGTGTTCACCAGCTGCTCCCGGATCAGGGCCTCAGCCTTATTGCGGGCGATTGCGTCAATAGCCATAATAATCAACCTTTCTGGCCGAACGCTGCGCGGAATGCAGCATTTGCGGCCTCATGTGCGTTTGCGGGCTGGCGGTTGCCGCCCGGTGCGGATGTAGAAAACTGTACCATACCGCCGTCCGGCAGAATGGCGCTGGGGTCTGCGGCCTTGAAGGTCTTGACATAGTCATCAAAGCCCAGAATCTCGCCGTCCTTCATTGCAAAATTCTGGGCCTTTGCCTCGGCAAGGAACGCCTTGCGGGCGCTCTCGCTGGAGAACTTCAGCCCGGCGGCCTTGCGTTCCAGCGCATAGCCCTTTTCGAGGGCGGCCACCTGACTTGCAGCGTCGGTCTTGGCCTGTTCTGCCTTGGCCTTCCACTCGGGGTCGTAGCCCTCCAGCTTACCGTTTGCGGTGTTCAGCTGCTCGGTCAGGGTGGTCTTTTCGGCCCTGAGGGTCGTGATCTCGTTGGCCTTTGCTGTGATGTCAGCACCGTGCAGGTTCATAATGCTGTCCAGCTGTTCCTGCGTGATGCCGGGGATAATCTTACTCACATCTTCACGTTTCAATGTTGAGTGCTCCTTTCTGGTCAATATGAGAAATAGAATCCGTTCGGTTTTGTAACGCGGTTCGCCTTCCGCATGGATCCCGGGCAGGGTACGCACTGCCCTCTGCGATGGCACCGTCTGGAGGCATCGAACCTCCCGCTTCCGGTTTTGGAGACCGGCGCTCTTCCAGAATGAGCTAAGACGGCACGAAAAAAGCGCCCCTGCCCGGCTGGGCAAAGACGCTTGCGGTATTTGGTTGTTAGATGCCGGGGACGATTTCCTTAACACCCTTTGCAAATGCAGCGGCCTTTTTCATCAGGCTGTTTTCCTGAAGATATTCAAGCCCCTGCAAGGTGATATGCGGTTCCATGGGCGGCTCGATGCGCTCCGGCTGGCGAATGTAGCGAACGATGTTCAGGCCCTCAATGAACCCAGCCTTCTGAAGCTGAATCAGAAGAGCCTGGAAGCGGTTCGGATTCGTACCGAAGCGCTCGGCAGTAAAACCAGCGCAATCGAACTCATCAAAGTCCATGCTTTGCTGCAAATACTTCAAAATGCGGTAGATGATACGAAAATCTTCCATGATGACACCTCACTTCTTTTTGTTTAAGTCCATATACAGATACGCTTCCGGGTCGCCATACGCTTCCCGAGACCACTGTCGGTCTTGCTTGGCTGACAGGCGGGTCATGTGCAGCCAGACATCTCCATCTGTTCGCAATGCCGGATTCTTTTGCATTTCGTTCCAGATTGCAGAGGGTTCATCAAGTAGAAGCACTTCACTTTTGGTCATCTTTCAATCTCTCGATAAAATGATAGAGCTGCGGGTCTTTCTCTTTCAGGGCAGAGGGTTCCTGATAAAAAGCGCGATACCCTTCACTGAAATATTCCTTCAGCATATCTTCATTGATCTGCATCGTTCCGGCTTTAAAAATTCCATTCGTGGGAGATTCATATAGCCGTCCCTGATACTCAGAAATGAATTTGCTGTTCTGAAGAAGATAAATCGCTTGTGTATAGGTACTATCATCATACACGATTTTAGAAAAATCTTCAACATCAATCCCGGATTTTCGGATGCTGATGTATTTGGAGTTGTGCCGCAGGTTGAGGGAAATCTCCAATGCGTGGCCATACTCGTGAATAACATCACCGCTTTTGCGCTCAGGGTGAAGATAAAGCGTTTTGTCTGGATAATAATAGCCGCTTCCAGCGGCATCTTTCTCTGTCATTACGACCTTGTTGATGATGCTTTCAGCCTTATCGCGCTGCCATTGAGGAATGACGGAAAGCTATACCTTTGATGAGGAAACGCACGGCAAGAACGAAAATGCGATCCGCACGGTAGT
>OBKN01000485.1_pt1 | contig 17988 bp, 14 predicted proteins | sample 1519931 | NCBI WGS metagenome assembly OBKN01 (sample SAMN04209254, study PRJEB22552) | human gut metagenome | biome: gut; material: feces | host: Homo sapiens | place: USA: Oklahoma
CGGTGTACTTGTAGCCGAACAGCTCATCGGAGATCTCGCCGGTCAGCAGCACGCGCACATCGGTCTGCTCGTGGATGGCCTTGCAGAGCAGGTACATGCCCATGCTGGCGCGGATGGTGGTGATATCCCAGGTGCCCAGCAGTCGGATGACCTCCTCCAGGCTCTGGATGACCATGTCCCGGTTGATGATGATCTCATGGTGTTCGCTGCCCAGATAATCGGCGGTTTGGCGGGCATATTTCAGGTCGATGGCATCGGTGTCCATGCCGATGGCAAAGGTGCGGATGGGCTTGCCCAGCTTCTTGGCTGCAATGGAGCAGACCAGCGAGGAATCCAGACCGCCCGAGAGCAGGAAGCCCACAGGGGCATCGGCATCCAGACGCTTTTCCACGCCTGCGATCAGCTTTTCGCGGATGTTCCGCAGGGTGGTCTCCATGTCATCCTCCATGGGGGCGGGCACGTCGGCAATGTCCTCATAGCGGACAAAGCGGCCATCGCAGTAGTAGCTGCCGATGGGGAAGGGGCGGATGTCGTCGCACCAGCCGATCAGGTTCTGCATCTCGGAGGCAAAGGCGATCTGGTGGCTGGACTTGGAATAGCCGTAGAACAGCGGACGGATGCCGATGGGGTCGCGGGCTGCGATCAGCCGGTCCTTGCGGGAATCATACAGAATAAGCGCGAACTCGGAGTCCATGTGGCGGAACATATCCAGGCCGTACTCGTAATACAGCGGCAGCAGGATCTCGCAGTCGCAGTCGGAGGCAAACTTGTAGCCCCGGCGCTTCAGGATCTCCTTCTCAAAGCGGAAGCCGTAGAGCTCACCGTTGCAGACCACGCAGTCGGCACCGCGGTAGAAGGGCTGCATCCCCTCCGGGGTCAGGCCCATGATGGCAAGGCGGCCAAAGCCCATCAGACCAAAAGGCCCTTCCACCACACGCTGGTCGTCCGGCCCGCGCATCACGGTGCGCAGCAGATACTCCTTGAATTTGGCGGCACTCAGGTCGTGCCCCGTGTAACCCATAACACAACACATATTTCTTACCCCTCTCTCTAAACCTCTCCGTCAATGCTTCGCATTGCCACCTCTCCTGATAGGAGAGGCAGGTTTCCCGGTGACGGAGAGGTTTTTGCAAATAAAAAATACGGCAGCCTTCATCCCATTGCTAGGACGAATGCTGCCGTATCCGTGGTGCCACCTAAATTACCGGTGCGCGAACACACCAGTCACTTTTGTGTACTCTCCCCGTTGAAAGCACTGCCGCGATAACGAGCGGCTGCCGTCGGCCCCTACTGACTGCCCGAAGCAGGTTCAGGGGGAAGCTCACGGGGGTTCGTTCGGGGCTCATTCTCTGTGCGGCTTCCACCGGCCCGCACTCGCTGCAAAAGAACCTTGAGCACTTACTTTTCCCGATCAACGCTTTTCCTGCCTGCATTGTATCACGGCTCTTTGTCCGTGTCAACACAGTGTTCGCATTTTTGTGCGGTCTGCCCCGGTTGAGGGGGCTTTTGTGCGCAGCTGCGGCACAATCCGTACAAAACGCTGCCTTCGCACTGCAGGGTGAAGCCGTGCTCCGCCATCAGATGGGCACGCACCTCATCCATAAAGTGGCAGTCCAGGTGATAAATGCGCCCGCACTGCACGCACTTCAGGTGCAGGTGCTCGCGGCAGTGGCGGCCCTCGTCCACATACTGGAACACGGCCTTTTCGCCCTTATCGGCCACATATTTCATAATGCGCTGCTCGCCTGCCAGCTTGTCCAGATACCGGTACACCGTGGTGGGATTGGGACTGGCCCCCTCTGCCTCCAGATGTTCCAGAATGTTGGATGCACTGACCGCGTGCTGGCGGTTGTTGATGAGATAATCCAGGATCAATTGCCGGGTTTTGGTGTTGTACCCCCCGCGACCTGCCATGGTATCAGCCTTCCTTTCTGGGTCAAGTGTACCACAATTTATCCTTTGATGCAAAACAAGTACGAAACACTGGCGACAAGCACAAAAAAACTGTTCAATTTATAGCAAAATAATGCATGATATCTGTTCAAAACGGAAAAGCTCCCAAAGTTTTCAAAAAAGTCTTGTAAACATTGTCCAGATATGTGATAATAATATTAATGATTACTTGGATTATTTAAGGGATACAAGCTGTCCGGCGGGCGACTGATTGCTGCCTGAATGGTCCTGCTTGCGAACTAGGAGATAGAACAATGAAAGAGATGGATTCCCAGTCAAAGCTCAGCCTGAAGCTGCAGGCTTACCAGTACCTGAAAACGAAGATTCTGAATTGTGAGTACCGCCCCAACGAATTTCTGAACGAGCAGAAGCTCTGTGCCGAGATGGGCAACATCAGCCGCACCCCCATGCGTGACGCGCTGGGCCGCCTGGAGCAGGAGGGGCTGATCACCATCCTGCCCAAAAAGGGGCTGATGGTCTCCGGCATTACCGAAGAGGACGTGCATAGCATGTTCGAGATGCGCCTGCTGGTGGAGCCTTACGCCCTGCGCACCTACGGCAACCTGATCCCCCGGGAGCAGCTGGAGGCCTACACTGAGCTGATGCACCACCCCGAGCGGATCGACGACTTCTGCAAATCCGACGATGATTTCCATGAGCTGCTGATGAGCAGCCTGCCCAACAAATATCTGCGCTCCGGCTATGACCGCATCACCGGCCTGAACACCCGTTTCCGCATTATGACCGGCAAGGTGAGCATGATCAATCAGGATCAGACCTGTGAGGAGCATCTGGAAATTCTGAATGCCGCCCTGAGCGACAACTGGAACACCGCCGCCGATGCGCTGCAGCATCACCTTGAGCTGGCCCGCGATAAGGCCGAGGGAGTCATCAAGGTCATCCGGCTGTGGTAAATGAAACGATAAAAACGCTGTATCACTCCTTCCGGCATCGCTGATGCGATGCCACCTCCCTCTCAGAGGGAGGCTTTTGCGTTGGCCGCCGCGTTAAGGCTCCCTCCTAGAGGGAGCTGTCGAGCGAATGCGAGACTGAGGGAGTGGTACAGCGTTTTCTTTTGCTGGAAAGTGTAAAAAATTCATAGAAATCAAAAGAAAAGTACATTGAATATTGTTTAACAATGTGGTATCCTTAACAACAGAGAGAGCCCGCTGGCAGGCGGGCAGAATGATTTGGAGGAAAATAATTATGGCTGATCGCATTGTTCTGAACACCATTTCCTACCATGGCCACGGTGCCATTGAGAACATCGTTCCCGAGCTGACCGCCCGCGGCTACAAGAAGGCTTTTGTCTGCTCTGACCCCGACCTGATTAAGTTTGGTGTGACCAAGAAAGTCACCGACCTGCTGGATGCTGCAAACTTCGCCTACGCTGTTTACAGCGAGATCAAACCTAACCCCACCATCGCCAACGTGCAGGACGGCGTGGCAGCTTTCAAGGCTGCTGAGGCAGACTGCATCGTGACCATCGGCGGCGGCTCCTCCATGGATACCGCAAAGGCCATCGGCATCATCATCAACAACCCCGAGTTCGCGGATGTGCGCTCTCTGGAAGGCGTGGCTCCCACCAAGAAGCACGCTGTGTTCACCATTGCCGTGCCCACCACCGCCGGTACTGCGGCTGAGGTCACCATCAACTACGTCATCACCGATGTGGAGAAGAAGCGCAAGTTCGTCTGCGTGGACACCAACGATATCCCCGAAATCGCTGTGGTCGATCCCGATATGATGTCCTCCATGCCCAAGGGCCTGACCGCCGCTACCGGTATGGACGCTCTGACCCACGCCATCGAGGGCTATATCACCAAGGGCCACTGCACCATCTCCGATATGTTCCATCTGGAAGCCATCAAGCTCATCAGCGAGAACCTGCGCGGTGCCGTGCAGAACACCCCGGAGGGCCGCGAGGGCATGGCTCTGGGCCAGTACATCGCCGGTATGGGCTTCTCCAATGTGGGTCTGGGCATCGTCCACTCCATGGCACACGGCCTGTCCGCTCTGTATGATACCCCCCACGGCGTGGCCTGCGCCATCCTGCTGCCGGTGGGTCTGGAGTACAACAAGACCGTTGCCGGGGAGCGCTACCGCGCGGTCGGCAAGGCCATGGGCGTGAAGGGCATCGACGAGATGAACGATGCCGAGGCCGCCGATGCCACCATCGCCGCTGTCAAGCAACTGAGCGCGGATGTGGGCATCCCCGCAAACCTGCAGGGCATCCTGAAGGAAGAGGACATCCACTTCCTGGCTGAGTCTGCTTTTGCAGATGCCTGCCGCCCCGGCAACCCCCGCGATACCAGCGTGGAGGAGATCGAGGCACTGTATAAGAGCCAGCTGTAATTCGTAAACTGAACAAAGAGGGTCGGGAACACCGCTTCCCGGCCCCTTTTTGTTCCGGGAAAGGAGCACTATGAGCCTGAATCTCTATACTCTTTGTGTAATTTATCTGATATATTCCTTTTTAGGCTGGGTAGGCGAGACCGTTGTTGCAACCGCAAAGGGCCGCCGGTTCACCAACCGCGGCGTGGCCTCCGGCCCCTTCTGCTTTGTGTATGGCACGGCAGGGGTGCTCATCACCATCGGCCTGAACGACCAGCGCACCAGCCTGGCGGCACTGTTCTTCGGCAGCATGATCTATGCCACGGTGGTGGAGTGGCTGACTGCCAAGCTGCTGGAACGGATCCACCACCGCCGCTGGTGGGACTACTCCGATAAAAAGTTCAATCTGGACGGCTATGTCTGCCTGCAATACTCCCTGCTGTGGGGTCTGCTGGGCATGGCGGCAGTCCGCTGGGGCAACGACCTGCTGTTCCGGCTCTGCGCCCACCTGCCGCCGCTGCTGTTCCACGCTGTGGTGTGGGTCGGCATGGCGCTGGCCGTCCTTGACCAGATCTCTGCCATGGTGGTGGTCAGCCGGTATGCGAACCGCCACCCACGGCTCGAGCAGCTGAATCGGGAGCTGGGCAGGGGCTCGGAGAGGCTGCGGCAGAAAATTACCGCCAGCGTGGAAAAGCGGATCCAGCGGGCGTACCCCGCTGCGGCTCGTCCGGAGCCTACCACCAGTGCCGAAAAGCAGCTCTCCCTTGCCGACCTGCTCTGGCTCTTTGTCATCGGGGCTTTCCTCGGAGATGTGGTGGAGACCATCTTCTGCCGCATCACCGCCGGGGTCTGGATGAGCCGTTCCAGCCTGGTCTGGGGCCCGTTCAGCGTGGTGTGGGGGCTGGCGCTGGTGCTGGCCGCCATCCTGCTGCGGGGCGGCGAACAGAAGAGCGAGAGCCGCATCTTCTGGTTCGGTGTGATCCTGGGCGGTGCGTATGAGTATGTGTGCAGCGCCGTGACAGAGCTACTGTTTGGCACCGTGTTCTGGGATTACAGCGGCTTCAAGTTCAATCTGGGCGGGCGCATCAACCTGCTGTACTGCTTCTTCTGGGGCATTGCGGCCGTGACCTGGATCCGCTATGGCTACCCACTGGTGGCAAAGGGGATGAAGGCGGTCAAGCGCAGGATCCGCCCCTGGATGACCGCTCTGCTGGCCGTGTTCATGGCCGTGAACCTTGTGACCAGTGCGTTGGCGCTGGCCCGCTACGATGCCCGCACCAGCGGCGCGGCTCCGGCCAATGCGGTGGATGTGCTGCTGGATGAGCATTTTGACAATGCCCGGATGGAGCGCATCTACCCCAACGCCAAAAAGGTGGAGAAGGCTGGATAAAAATGCACGATTTTGCTTGCGTTTTGCAGGGGAAACAGGTATAATACTCTATGGATTAAAAAGGAGAGATTTTATATGCTGATCCCTGTATTATTGTTTATCGTGGGCCTGCTCTGCCTCATCAAGGGCGGCGACTGGTTCGTGGACGGTGCAACCGGCATCGCCCGCCGCTTCAAGGTGCCGGAGCTGCTCATCGGTGCCACGGTGGTGTCCATCGGCACCACCCTGCCTGAGGTCATGGTCTCCACCACCTCGGCCATGACCGGCCACGGCGAGATCGCCTATGGCAACGCCATTGGCTCGGTCATCTGCAACGCGGCCCTGATCGCGGCCATCACCATTGCGGTCCGCCCGGGCAAGGTGGACCCCAAGAGCCTGCGGGTGCCGGTGCTGTTCTTCTTTGTGGCAGCGGCCCTGTATGCGGGCGTGGCCTACACCACCGGCTACTTCAGCCGCCCCATCGGCATTGTGCTGCTGGCAATGTTCGTGGCGTACATGGTCTGCAATGTGCTGGCTATGAAAAACGCCCCCGCCCCGGAAGAAGATGAGGACGAGCCGGAAAAGGAAATGTCCTTTGCCAAGGAGATCGGCCTGCTCATCCTCGGCGCAGCCCTGATCGCTGTGGGCGCAAACCTGCTGGTGGACAACGGCACCCTGATCGCGCAGGCGCTGGGTGTGCCGGAATCCGTCATCGCCCTGACCTTTGTGGCGCTGGGTACCTCTCTGCCTGAGCTGGTCACGGCGATCACCTCGCTGGCAAAGGGCCACGGCTCCCTCTCGCTGGGCAATGTCATCGGTGCCAACGTGTTCAATCTGGTGCTGGTCAGCGGCATGTCCATCACGGTGTCGCCCTTCAGCATCCCGCAGAACTCCACCATCATGGGCATCAATTCCTCTCTGGTCATGGATCTGCCCGTGATGTTCGTGGTCATGCTCCTCCTGACTGTGCCCGCTCTGCTCAAGGGCAGGCTCTCCCGCTGGCAGGGTGTGCTGCTGCTCTGCATCTATGCAGCCTTCTGCGCCGTCCAGTTTGCAATGTAAGCCTCTGCGCCGGAGACCCGGCCCGGCTCCACGCCGGAGCGGGCGCTTTGGGGCAGAAAACCGTTTTGAGAAAGGCATCCTCGTCTGTGAAGTGCGGGGATGCCTTTTTTCTGTCCCCGCAGCAGGGGCTGACCGGAAGAAGCGTTTTCTTAAGAAATCCTTAGAAAAATTTCATGGAAAATGCAGGAAACTGCTGTTATACTAGAATCGAGAATGACAAAAAGGGGAGAAGACCATGGCAGAGCAGACCATTCTGATCGCGGAGGATGATCCGGATATCCGGGACGGCGTGCGCATCCTGCTTTCCGGCGAGGGATACCATATCATCGAAGCCGAAAACGGCACCCGGGCACTGGAGGTGTTCCGCCCGGAGGTCGATCTAGTGATCCTGGATATTATGATGCCGGGTATGAGCGGTCTGCGCGTCTGCGAGGAGCTGCGCAAGCTCTCCACAGTGCCGATCCTGTTCCTCACGGCAAAATCACAGGAGTCCGATAAGCTGCTGGGCCTGACCGCGGGCGGGGACGATTACCTGCCCAAGCCCTTTTCCTTTGCGGAGCTCAGCGCCCGGGTCAAGGCATTGCTGCGGCGGTACTGTGTCTATCAGGGCAAGGGGCAGGCCCCGGCCCGGGCCGAGAACCTGACCCTGTGCAGCCATGGCGTGAAGCTGGCGCTGGACTGCAACCGCGTCTGGGTGGATGGGGAGGAGATCGACCTGACCGAGACGGAGTACAAGATCCTGCGGCTGCTCATGCAGAGCCCCCAGCGCATCTTCCCGGTGCAGGTGATCTACGAGGATGTGTGGCAGGAGCCTTATTTCTACACCTCCAACGGCACCGTGATGGTACATATCCGCAATCTGCGGATGAAGATTGAAAAAGACCCGCAGAACCCTGCCCGTCTGCAGACCATGTGGGGGAAAGGGTACCGCTTTGTGCCCGGGGAGGAGAAGGATCATGCGTAAAAAGCTGGGGCTTTCCGGCAAGCTGATGCTGATGATCCTGTTCTCAGCACTGGCAAGTGCTGTGTTTCTGGTGGGAATGCAGGTCGTGCTGAATAAAGCCCTGTGGCTTTATTTTGACCAGCCGGAAACCCAGCAGAATGCTGTGGAAAAGCAGGTGCAGGAGCTGCAGAGCTATATCGACCGGCGCGGTCTTTCCAGCCGGGATATCGACAAGCTGGACGACTGGTCTGTGCGGAACGGCAGCACGATGTTCATCATCTACGACCGCTCCCGGATGCTCTATTCCTCCTATCCGCTGGTCGCTCCGGTCTACGAGGGGCGGGAAAACGTGACCGAAGCGGTTCCGGCCGAGCGCTGGCTCCCGATGTACTCGCTCACCTTTTCGGACAAAGAGACCACCGCCATGTTCTATTACAACGGCGTGGATGCCTATTACGGCAAGGGGTGCGAGCTCCTGCTGCTTGTCAGCTTTGCCCTTTTCCCGCTGTTTTTCTTCCTGAGCAGCCGGAAGATCATCCGCTATATCCTCCTGCTCAGCGGGGAGATCCAGGCCATGGAGGGCGGCGATCTTGACCACCCCATCACAATCCAGGGAGACGATGAGCTGGCCCTGCTGGCCACAAGTCTGGATGGTCTGCGTCTGACCCTGCGCCAGCAGCAGGCCGAGGAGGCTCAGGCTGCCGCCAAGGTCAAGAGCCTGATCACTGAGATGTCCCACGACCTGCGCACCCCGCTGACCACCCTGCTGCTCTATACCGAGATCCTGCGCCACCACAAATACGAGACCGAGGCCCAGCAGGATGAATATCTGGCAAAGATCGACGGTAAGGCCCGGCAGATCAAGCAGCTGTCCGACAATTTGTTCGAGTACGCGCTGGTCACTCGGGACACCGTGGTGCAGCTGGATGCCCCGGCCCGCTTCTCCCAGATCTTTGAGGAACCGCTGGCCGAGATGGTGGAGATGCTGCAGCAGCGCGGCTTTGCCTGTGCGCTGGAGCTGGGCAGCGAGGATGTGCTCCTGACCGTGCGGGCACAGTATATCCGGCGCATTCTGGATAACATCGGCTCCAACCTGATCAAGTACGCCGACCCGGCCCGGCCCATCGAGGTGCGGTTCCTGCGGCAGGAGGGGAAGGCGGGCCTTGTGTTCCGCAACCATGTCCTGCCCGCGCCCCCGGCGGTGGAAAGCACCAAGGTGGGCCTGACCAGCATCGAGACCATGATGGAGAAGATGCACGCAGACTGCAAGATCGAACAGGAGAATGAGCAGTTCACCATGACGCTGCTGTTCCCCATCAGCCAATAAAAACGACCCTCTCCGTCACGCTGACGCGCGCCGCTCCCCCTCGGGAAAAGCGGAACTGTGGAGCGATGACGGGGAGGGTCTCTTTTTACACTTTTTCCACCGAACTTAAGCAAGTCTTAAGAAATATCTCCGGCGAATGTTAAGAAAGGCCCGCTATACTGTTGGAAGAAGGGCGGGTGCGGCTTTGCACCCGGCCATAACATCAGGGAGGGGCAACCAATGCTGCGAAAAAAGAAACAAACGCCGCAGGAGCAGAGCGACCAGGAATTCAATCTGGCGCTGGAAGTGCCTGCAGAACAAAGACCGAAGGGCTGGAGACCTTTTGTAAGGCGCAACTGGAAACGCATTGCCGCTGCCGCCTGCGCAGTCGCAGTGGCCGGTGCGTTCCTGCTGCCCGGGAAGGGCGCAAAACCGGCAGGCGCGGATACCGAATATCTGGAAAGCGCGGTGGAGCGCCGGAATATCACAAATGTGTTCAGCGGCTCCGGCACCATTGCCGCCGCCAACACCTACACCGTCAATGCGCTGGTGTCCGGCACCGTGCTCACCGCCGATTTTGCGGTGGGGGACACCATTGAAGAGGGAACGGTACTCTACACCATCGACAGCTCCAACGCCGCCAACAGCGTGGAAAAGGCCCAGCTCTCGCTGGATCAGGCCCAGCGCAATTACGAGGATGCCGTGGATGCCCAATACGTCCGCAGCACCATCGGCGGCACGCTGGCTTCCTACAAGGTGGCGGTGGGCGATGTGGTCACCGCCGGGCAGGAGGTGGCCACCGTGCGGGATGCCTCAACCCTGCTGCTGACGCTGGAATTCCCGGCGGCGGATGCGGCGAACTTTACCGTGGGGCAGGCCGCACAGGTCACGCTGGACGGCACCTTTGAGGCCGTCTCCGGCACCGTGCGCTCCGTCTCCGGTGCGGATGCCCTGAGCAGCGGGAACCTGCTGGTGCGCACCGTGACCATTGCAGTGAACAACACCGGCAGCCTGACCACCGCGCAGGCCGCAACGGCCAGCGTCAACGGGGTCAGCGCACTGGCATCGGCAAAATTCAGCTACCAGAACGAGCAGACCATCACCGCCTCCACCGGCGGCACCGTGACCGCCCTCTGCGTGAAAGAGGGCTCCTCTGTCAGCGCCGATACCGCGCTGGTCAGGATCTCCGGCAAGGAGCTGACCAAGCAGGTGCAGAACGCCTCCGATAACCTGCGCAGTGCCCAGATGTCCATGGAGGACACCGAGGATCAGCTGAACAACTATACCATCACCTCGCCCATCAGCGGCACGGTCATCTCCAAGGAGGTCAAGGCGGGCGACACCGTGAGCAATACCGCAGGCAGCACCAGCCTGTGCACCATCTACGACCTGAGCTATCTGCAGATGACGGTGAATGTGGACGAACTGGAGATCCTCTCCATCAAGGAGGGGCAGAGTGTGACCATCACCGCAGATGCCATCTCTGACCGCACCTTTACCGGCGTGGTCACCAGCGTATCCAAGGCGGGCACCACGGCAGGCGGCACCACCACCTATCCCGTCACCATCCGCATCGACGATACCGGCGACCTGCTGCCCGGCATGAATGCCACCGCCGAGATCACGACGGCCAGCGCCGAGAACGCGCTTTCCATCCCCAATGCCGCTGTGGTGCGGGGCAATTATGTCCTTGTGACCAAGGATTCCCCCAGCGCTGCCAACGCCGACCCCAGCATGACCGCCCCGGAGGGCTATGTCTATGTCAAGGTGACCACCGGCACCAGCGATGATGATTACATCGCCGTAACAAGCGGCCTGCAGGAAGGCGACACCGTGGCCTACACCGCCAGCAGCACCGCCTCTGTCAGCGCTGACGGACAGATGGAGGAGATGATGGTGGTCGGCGGGCCCGGTCAGGGCGGCGGTGGAAGCGGCGGCCCGAGCGGCGGCGCACCGGGAGGTGGCCCGCAATGAGCGCTCTGATCGAATTTGAGGATGTGTGCAAATATTACCGGATGGGTGACACCACGGTAAAAGCCGCCGACCACATCAGCATGAAAATTGAAAAGGGCGAGTTCGTGGCCATCGTGGGCCAGTCCGGCTCCGGTAAATCCACCTGCATGAACATCATCGGCTGCTTGGATGTGCCCACAGCGGGCAGCTACCGGCTCAATGGCCGGGAGGTGGGCAACATGTCCGGCAATGAGCAGGCCGAGGTGCGCAACGAGATGCTGGGCTTCATCTTCCAGCAGTATAACCTGCTGCCCAAATTGAATCTGCTGGAAAACGTGGAGGTGCCGCTGATCTATGCGGGCGTACCCCGTGCAGAGCGCCGCCGCCGGGCCCGCGAGGCACTGGAGCAGGTGGGGCTGGGCGATAAGCTGAAAAACAAGCCCAGCCAGCTTTCCGGCGGCCAGCAGCAGCGCGTCTCCATTGCCCGGGCGCTGGCCGGGAATCCGGCGGTCATTCTGGCCGACGAGCCCACCGGCGCGCTGGACAGCCACACCGGCCGCGAGGTGCTGGGAATGCTGCAGCAGCTCCACCGGCAGGGCAACACCGTGGTGCTCATCACCCACGACAACTCCATTGCCGTGCAGGCCCAGCGCATCATCCGGCTGGAGGATGGCCGCGTGGTCTACGACGGCGATGCCCGGGCACCGGAGGCCATCGTTCAGCCGACACTGAACTTTGAACCGGCAGAACAGGAGGGGAACGCATGATCTACGAGACCTTCCGCGAAGCAGTCAAGAATATCTAGAGCAACAAATTCCGCACCGTTTTGACCATGCTGGGCATCATCATCGGTGTCACGGCGGTCATCGTCATCGTGGGCTTGGGCAATGGAATGACCCAGAGCATCAAGGACAGCTTTTCTGAGATGGGGACCAATGTCCTCAGCGTCCAGATCACGGGCCGCGGCTCCCGCACCGTGACCGTGCAGCAGCTGTACGACATCGTGGACAGCCACCCGGAGGTGTTCACCGGCATGTCGCCCACCACCACGCTGGACAGCACCGTGAAGGTGGATACCACCACCTATGGCTATACGAGCGTCAAGGGCGTGAGTGAGACCTACCTGGATATGATGGGGCGCACGCTGGCCCAGGGCCGGGGCCTGACCTATGTGGACATCACGGACAATAAAAAGGTCTGCGTGGTGGGCGATTACATTGCCCGTGCGGCCTACGGCGGCAACGCCATCGGCCAGACCATCAAGATCGGCAGTGAGAGATTTACCATCGTGGGCGTGCTGGAAGCCAATGTCAGCAGTACGACCGATCAGGAGGGCACCGACGATGACATGATCTTTGTGCCCTATACCACCGCCCAGCGCATCAGCAAGACCAGCGCCAGCTCCTACGGCGTGGTTCTGGTGAGCGATGAACTTGCCGATGAGGGCAAGAATCTTCTGGTAGTAGGGATCGAATCCATCCTCCACGCGGAGGACGGCTATTTCATCACCAGCCTGAGCGAGATGCTGGAGACCATGACCAGCATGATCAACATGGTGGTGGCGATTCTGACCGCCATTGCAGCCATCTCCCTGCTGGTGGGCGGCATCGGCATTATGAACATTATGATGGTGTCCGTCACCGAGCGCACCCGGGAGATCGGTATCCGCAAGGCGCTGGGTGCCAAGGAACGCAGCATTCTGGGCCTGTTCGTCACTGAGGCAGCCACCACCTCCGCGCTGGGCGGACTGCTTGGCATTGCACTGGGCTATCTGTTCAGCGCTCTGGCCAACCGGGTGCTTCCGCTGCTGGTGTCGGATATGGAACTGACGGTGGCCCCCTCCATGACCTCGGTGCTGGTGGCCTTTGGCATCTCGGTGGGCATCGGTGTACTGTTCGGCTACCTGCCTGCCAAGCGCGCCGCAAGGCTGAACCCCATTGAAGCATTGAGATATGATTAAACCTCTCCGTCTCGCTTCGCTCGCCAGCATACGAGTTGCGGCTTCCGGCGTCCACTTCGTGCAAAGTATTGCACTCGTGTCCTGTTGGCCGCTGCCCCAACAACTCCTCCCTTCATCCGCCACTGGCGGCGGTCGTCGTTGTTGCCTGATAGGGGAGCCAAGGATCAATGAAACCCTTTGTTAAGGAGTTCGATATGAAAAAACGTTTTCTAGCATTTCTTCTGGCCGTTTGCATTGCCTGCTCGATGCTGGTGGTGCCGGCAAATGCCGCTGCCAGCAATGCGGCGGTGCAGACTGCCGTGACGCTGGGCGGCTTGACCAGCGAACAGGCCTCCGCCCTGAGCACCGCCCTGACCCGGGGCCAGCTGGCAAAGCTGCTGGTGGCATTCTCGGCCTACCGGGAGAGCGCCGTCACGCAGGGGAACACCGGCACCCTGTTCACCGACGTGGACAGCGGGAACGAATATGCCCCCTATCTCCGCATTGCCGTCCAGCAGGGGTGGCTCAGCGGCTATACCGATGGCTCTTTCCGGCCCGACAACGGTGTGACGCTGGAAGAGGCCTGCACCGCCGCCCTCAAGCTGCTGGGCTATGATGTTACCACCCTGAGCGGCAGCTTCCCGGCGGCACAGCTCAACAAGGCCGGCAGCCTGGGCCTGCGGGCCGGTCTGAGCGCCGTGCAGGGGCAGGGCCTGACCCTGGAAGATGCCGCTGTGCTCTTCTATAATGCCCTGACGGCCAGCACCGCTGAGAACCAGACCTATGCCGCCACGCTGGGCTTTACCGTGAAGGATGGCCGGATCGACCTGTCCTCAGTGCTGCTCAGCAGTGTGGAGGGCCCCTTTGTGGCCGATGGCACCACCCAGCTGCCCTTTGCCCCGGCGGCGGTCTACCGCAATGATACTGCGGCCACAGATGCCGCTCTGAATGCCTACGATGTCTACTATTACAGCGCCAGCGCCAGAACGGTCTGGATCTACTCCCGCAAGGCGGCGGGCCGCATCACGGCGGTCTCGCCCAGCACCAGCGCCCCCACCAGTGTGACGGTGGCAGGCACCAGCTACACGCTGGCTTCCTCGGCAGCGGCATCGGTCCTCTCGTCCCTCAACGGCGGCGGAGTGGGGCAGGTGGTCACCCTGCTGTTGGGCATGAACAACGAGGCGGTGGCCGTTCTGGCTGGCGAGGAAGCCGACAGCGTGTTCTATGGCGTGGTGCAGACTGCCTCCCGCAGCCTGACCGAAGAAAACGGCGCGGATGTGCTCCAAAGCGTGCAGGTGGCCTGTACCGATGGTGTGACCCGCACCGTGAATGTGGACAAGAGCCTGAACATTCCCACCGGCTGGCTGGTGAAGATCACCGTCAACGCCGACGGTGAGAACGTGGAAACCCTGAGCGGCCGATCGGTCAGCGGCACCATCCGTGCGGACGGCACCGCGCTGGGCGATGCGGCCCTTACTTCGGATGTGGAGATCCTGGATACGACAGCGGAGGGGTTGGCTGGGACAGTAAGTCCCAGCCGCCTATCGGGGGTAACACTTTCTGCCTCGGATGTCCGTTACTACACCGTGGATGAGAACGGTGCCATTGACCGGCTCATTCTGAACGATGCCACCGGCGACCTGTGGACCTACGGTGTGCTGGATGATGTGACCAACCTCATCAGCACCGCAGCCAGCTCCACCACGAACACCGGCTCCGGCTCGTCCACCTCCAACACCACCGGTTCCAGCGCCTCTGACCTTGTGGCCGGTGCGGTGGAAAGCGTGATGCCCTCCACCAGCACCCTGCTGTATGGCCTGGTCGATGGCGGCATCGGCAGCACCCTGTGGGAGAGCGTGACCAGCAGCACCGCCAGCCTGGCAAGCTATCTGCTCAAGATCGGTGCCAACAGCACCACGGGCGTGGTCAGCTCGGTGCTGGATTACCTGAGCAGCGGCGCGAACTATGTCTGCTACGTCAACGGTGAGCAGACCACCTATAAGACCAGCGTGAAGTATCCCGTGCTGGCGGGCGGCATCTCGGTGCGCAAGACTGCTTCCGGCAGTGTGGGCACCATGGCCCAGCTGCTCCCGGTCACGGTGGATCAGCTGGGGGCCGCCTCCGTGCGGAGCGGCTCCACCCGCTATGAGACTGCCGATGACATGCAGGTGTATCTGTGGTACAAGGGCAAGTATTACGCCACCACCCTTTCCCAGATCAACGCCGAGGATTACAGCCTCATCGGCTGGTACGATGCCCACGGCAGCGCGGCGGGCGGAAAGATCCGCGTTCTTGTGGCCGTGAAAAAAGACTGACCGCGTCTCCGACAGGCTGTGAAATGGGACGAAATCCGGTCATAAAAAGGCAGTTAGGCGACATTTTTCACGATTTATCCATTGAAATTCTCCCCCAGGGATGATATGATAGACCTGTTCCTGCGCGGCAAAAGGCCGGGAACGAAATCTGAAGTGGGAGAATTTTGTACCAGATGCAGAAAAAGAAGCTTTACCAGCTGGCTGCGGCCATCGTTCTTGTGGTGGTCGTGGCAGCTGCTTTGATCCTGACAGGGATGCGGAAAAGCACCCCTGTGTCTGAGGCGCAGGCCAGCTCTGTGCCGTCCTCCGCTCTGCCCGGCGGGGAAGCTGAGGGGCCCTCCAGCGCCGCCGCCTCCAGCGAGAGCGCCGTCAGCAGTGAGGTGACGGAAGAATCCCCGGTTTCGTCTTTTTTGGAACAGCTGGAAGAGGAACTTGGCATTTCCTCTTCGGAGACAGCTTCGTCCGGTGAAGCCTCCTCTGCCGCCAGCGCAAGCAAGGCGGACAGCGTGAGCTCCGCAGTGTCCACCTCCAGCGCCGCACACTCGGTGCCCGCGTCCTCTGCGGCTTCCGGCAGCCATGCGGCCAGCAGTCAGGCCCCCGGCAGCAGCCATGCCTCCAGCAGTTCTGCTGCTTCGGAGAATGAGGTGGATGCCAAGATCGACAGCTACATCCGCCAGCTGCAGAACCTGAAGAAGCAGACGGAATCTAAGCTCTACGGCGTGATCTACGAGGCCTACAATGAGTACATCTCCCACCCGGTGGAGGAGCGCAATCTGGGGATGAAGGTCTCCATCGTGGTGTCCAAAACCGCCAAGCTGACCAGTGTTCAGGGCGAGTGTGACAAGGAGTTCAACGCCATCCTGAAAGAGCTGCGCCAGTACCTGCGGGACAATGGCCGTGACCAGAGCGTTGCGGATCAGGCAGAGCAGGAGTACAAAAAGATGAAGTCCGACCTGACCAGCGAGCTGACCGGCATTGTCTATAACAGTGCGGTGGGCAGCGGCGATGGCGGCAAATGGATCCAGGAACACATTGAGCATAAGCGCTGAAACAGATAAGAGCCGTGCAGTTCAAACGCTGCACGGCTCTGCTTTTTTGTTACTGCACACGCTTTAACGCTGTGTTGATGAGATCGGCAAACTGCTCCAGACGTTCCCGGAGCTGGACAATGGAATCGATGTCGCTGTCGGAAATGACACTGACGGGAGCCGAAAGGCTGTTGACACCGGCTTTCAGTGTGCCGCTCAGGGCTGCGTTGACACCGTGGGAGGGAATCTCCACATGGACATCCACGGGGATGGTGTCATCGAAGAGCAGGGACTTCAGCGGCAGGCCCACCACAAGGACAGCCGCGTCCTCCCCCTCAGACGGGAACTGGTAGTAAGTGTAGCCCTTCTTGGCATAATTGGGGTGGACGACGCACTGGCGGCTGAGGGTCAGGGCGTAGCCGGACATCTCCTGCATGGCTACCTGCGTGTTGGGCACGCCGAGGATCTTTGCCAGCTGGGCCTGCGTGATGTAGTTGGGCAGAGACCACTCCGGCAGGAACGCACCCACCAGCGGCGCGCTGTCCGCGATGGAATCCCGCAGGGTGCGGTAGAGCCGCCCGGCATCGAAGTAGGTGTCGTTGGCATCAATATAGAGGTCGGTGAAAAAGTCGGTGCCGCCGGTCTCGGCGCGGGCAAGCCCGCCGGAGGGGTACAGGTACAATTGCAGCTGCCCCGGCGAATACAGCCCGGCCACATCGCCGGAGGTTGCACCCACCTGTTTCAGAATATTGTACAGGGCCGGGGTACTGGCACTGTCCTGTGCGGTGATGTTATAGCTGAGCTCAAAGGTCGCACCCTTTTGTAAGGCACGGACTTTGCTGTTGACCAGACTGAAAAGGACCAGCGCAGCCACCAGACACACCGCCAGAATGCAGGCCACCACCGTGACTACGGCGCGGGAACGCTTTTTGGAAGATTTCATGGCAGAACCTCCTGTTCTCTTTATAAGGAATACGATCCAGAGCTTAAAAATCGTTCAAGCTGACTTTGATTTTTTTATAATTTATTTGCAGGCCGCCACAAAGGCATCAAAGATCCCCTGCATGGCGGGGTCGGCAGCGCTGAGCCACTCGGGGTGCCACTGCACGCCCAGGCAGAACTTTGCGTCCGGCTTCTCAATGCCCTCCACGATGCCGTCCTCGCTCAGGGCCGACAGCACAAGGCCGGGGGCAACCTTGTCCACCGCCTGATGGTGCTGGCTGTTGACCAGAACGGTATCCTGCCCCAGAATGCGGGAGAGCAGGGTATCCCGCCGCACGGTGACGGTGTGGATCTTGCCCCAATGGTCGTTGTGGGGGACATGCTCAAAGGGTTTGATGTCCTGATACAGATCGCCGCCCAGCGCAACATTCATCAGCTGGATGCCCCGGCAGATGGCCAGCACCGGCTTGTCAGCGGCAAGGAAGGCGCGCAGCAGCAGCGGCTCGGAGGTATCCCGCAGAACGTTGGGCTCGCCGCAGGCGGGGATGCGCTCCTGCCCGTAGAATTTCGGGTCCATGTCGCCGCCGCCCGGCAGCAGCAGGCCGTCACAGGCCAGCGCATCCTGCACGGCTTTGTCGGGGTCGTCCAGCTCGATCCAGCGCATCTCTGCCCCGGCCCGGGCAAGGCTTTCGGGATATTTTGCGTGGGCCTCCGCCAGCAGCTGGTTCGGCACCATGCGCGGCATTGCAATCGTAATAGCAGCAGACACTGTAGAAACTCCTTTTTACGTCAACAGAAAAACCCCGGAACATTCGTTCCGGGGTTTCTGGCGGAAAGATGGGGA
>OBKN01000500.1_pt1 | contig 17537 bp, 13 predicted proteins | sample 1519931 | NCBI WGS metagenome assembly OBKN01 (sample SAMN04209254, study PRJEB22552) | human gut metagenome | biome: gut; material: feces | host: Homo sapiens | place: USA: Oklahoma
CTCGATAATACACAAAGTATTATCTGCGCTTTTGGCTTAGCAGCTGCCGCACCTCGCTCGCCGTATCGGTACTTAGAATTATGCGGTATTGCCCTAATAAAAACAACAGGAACATTGCAATGTACAGCAGTGTTCCTGTTGTTTTTTATGCCGAAGTTTATTGCGCATGGCGGGGTGCCACTATATATCATTACATGTGTCTTGACACGTGTAATGAACGGTGCTATACTGTCAAAGTTGGAATTACAGAAGAAACCGAGGAAACCACATGAAAATGGCTAATATGGATGACTATTTTGACGTAGTCATCGTCGGCACCGGCGCTGCGGGCCTTTACTGCGCCCTGAATCTGCCTGCGCGGTACCGCATTCTTCTGCTTACAAAGCAGAAAGCGGACGAGAGCGACTCCTTCCTTGCGCAGGGCGGCATTTGTATGCAGCATGGCGAGGCAGACTACCGCCCCTTTTTTGATGATACGATGCGGGCAGGCCATTACGAGAACAACCCCGCCACAGTAGACCTGATGATTCGTTCCTCCAACTCGATCATCCGGGATCTGGTGCGCCGCGGCGTCCGCTTTGCGCGGGATGACCACGGGGCTCTGCGCTTTACCCGGGAGGGAGCGCACTCCCGCCCGCGCATCCTGTTCCATGAGGATATTACCGGCCACGAGATCACCCAGACCCTGCTGAACGAGGTCCTGCGCTGCGAGAACATCGAACTGCGTGAGCATACGACTCTGCTGGATTTCTTCGCCGACGCCTCGGCCTGCGGCGGTGTCATTGCTGCCGGCCCGGACGGCGAACCGCGAGCCATCGGGGCAGGGGCGGTGGTGCTGGCCTGCGGCGGCATCGGCGGGTTGTATAAAAACTCCACCAACTTCCCCCACATCACGGGGGATGCCATCGCCATGGCCCTGCGCCACGGCGTTGCCTGTGAGCACCTGGACTATATCCAGATCCACCCCACGACTTTGTACAGCCACCGAAAAGGCCGTCGCTTTCTGATTTCGGAATCGGTTCGCGGGGAGGGCGCGCTGCTGCTGGATAAAAACGGGAATCGCTTTACCAACGAATTGCAGCCCCGCGACGTGGTGAGCGCAGCGATCCGCGCACAGATGGAAAAGGACAGCACCGACCATGTGTGGGAGGATATGCGCCCCATCGGTGAGGCGGCTATCCGTGAGCATTTCCCCAACATTCTGGAGCGCTGCGAGGAGGAGGGGTACGACCCCATCCATGAACCGATCCCTGTTGTACCGGCCCAGCATTATTTTATGGGCGGCATCACGGCGGACCTGAGCAGCCGCACAGCACTGCCCCGGCTGTATGCCTGCGGCGAGACCTGCTGCAACGGTGTGCATGGACGCAATCGGCTGGCCAGTAATTCCCTGCTGGAATCTTTGGTCTTTGCACAGCGCGCGGCAGATGATATACTATACGGAGAACCGCCTGTCTTTACAGGCGATAAGCCCGATTTGGCCCCATACCGTGAACAGGAACCGCTGTTTGCCGCGTATCAGCAGGAGGTTCTGACCGCTATTGAGAGGAGTAAAAACCATGAATGAAATCACCCAGCTGCTGCATATAGACCCGCTGCTGCTGCAAGCGCTGCGGGAGGATATTCCGGAAGAGGACGTTTCCACAAACGCCGTCATGCCCCATGTCTGCCCCGGCACCGTGGATCTGATTGCCAAGGAGGACGGCATTGTTGCCGGTCTGGCGGTCTATGCCCGCGTCTTTACGCTGCTGGACCCAGGCGCCAAGGTGGAATTCTTCTGCCGGGACGGCGATACCGTACAGCCAGGCCAGAAGCTGGCCGTTGTTACGGGCGATATACGCGCCCTGCTTTCCGGTGAGCGCGTTGCGCTGAACTACCTGCAGCGAATGAGCGGCATTGCCACCTATACCCATCAGCTGTCTGCCCTGCTGGAGGGAACCGGCATCACCCTGCTGGACACCCGTAAGACCAGCCCCAACAACCGCATTTTTGAAAAGTACGCTGTCCGCGTTGGCGGCGGCAGCAACCACCGCACCGGCCTGTCCGACGGTGTTCTGCTGAAGGATAACCACATCGGCGCTGCCGGCGGCGTGGCGAAGGCCGTCAAGATGGCCCGGCAGTATGCGTCTTTCGTCCGCAAGATCGAGGTGGAGGTTGAAACGCTGGAGCAGGTCAAAGAGGCCGTGGAAGCCGGTGCGGACATCATCATGCTGGATAACATGAGCGACGAGGATATGCGCAAGGCTGTGACTTTGATTGCAGGCCGCGCCAAGACCGAGTGCTCCGGCAATGTCACGCGGGAAAACATTGCCCGTCTGCGGGACATTGGCATTGACTATGTGTCCAGCGGTGCCCTGACCCATTCGGCCCCCATTCTGGATCTTTCCATGAAGCATCTGCGCCCCCTGGCAGAGGAGGAGGCCTGATATGACCACCGCAGAGCGCCGCGCCGCCATTTTGCAGCAGCTTGCCCATGCTGGAGCGCCTCTTGCCGCCCGCACGCTGGCTACCCATTACGGCGTCAGCCGTCAGGTCATCGTGCAGGATCTGGCGGTCATACGGGCATCACACCCCGGGATCATTTCCACTGCACGCGGCTATGTGCTGGAGCAGCCTGATCAGCCCGTCGGCTGCACACGGGAGTTCAAGGTGCGCCACACACCTGACCGAACCGGGCAGGAGCTGAACCTGATTGTGGACTGTGGCGGCCGGGTCAAGAATATCAGCATCAGCCACCGGGTCTATGGCCGTATCACCGCCGAGATGGACATCCGTTCCCGGCAGGACGTGCGGGAATTTCTGCAATCGTTTGAGGACAGTTCCTCCACGGTGCTGTCCACCGCCACCGACGGCTACCACTATCATCTGGTGGAGGCAGCCACCCCGGACAGGCTGAGCCTGATCGAAAAAGAACTGAAAGAGCACGGTTTTCTGGCTCCGCTGCAACCGTGGGAGCATTGAAGAAAGAAAACGAGGCATAATTATGACTGTCCATGAACTGCAGCAGGAGATCCTGCGCCTGAAACGGGAAAAGAATATCTGCATCCTGGCCCATGCCTACCAGAGCCAGCCTGTGCTGGAAGTCGCCGATTACACCGGCGATTCCTACGGGTTGAGCGTGCAGGCGGCCAAAACTAACGCTGACGGGGTCATCATGTGCGGTGTGCGCTTCATGGCCGAGACCTGCAAAATTTTAAGCCCGGAGAAAACCGTCTGGCTGGCCAACCCCATGGCGGGCTGCCCTATGGCCGAGCAACTTGATCTGCCGACCTTGCAGGAATTGAAAAAGCAGTACCCAGGCTACGCCGTGGTGGCGTACATCAATACGACCTCGGAGCTGAAAACGGCCTGCGATGTCTGTGTGACGTCCTCCAGCGCGCTGAAAATTTGCAGTGCGCTGGAAAACGATAAGATTCTGTTCATCCCAGATCCCAATTTGGGCAGCTTTGTAGCAAAGCAGCTGCCGGAAAAGCAGTTTGCCTTTTACCACGGCGGCTGCCCGCGCCATATCGTATGTTCGGCAGCAGATGTAGCCAAAGCCCGCGCTGCCCACCCGGAGGCGCTGCTTCTGGTTCATCCCGAATGCCGCCCCGAGGTCGTGGAGCAGGCTGATTATGTTGGCTCTACCACCGGTATTATGGCTTATGCAGAAAAGTCCGATGCCAAAGAGTTCATCATCGGCACGGAAAACAGCATCGTGGAGCACCTCTCCTATGCTTGCCCGGAAAAGCGGTTCTATCCGCTGGCCGTGCAGCTTACCTGCATGAACATGAAACTGACCACCCTGATGGACATTTACCATTGCCTGCAGGGCAGCGGCGGTGAGGAAATCACCCTGCCGCAGGACGTCATGCAGGGAGCCGGGCGCTGCATCCGCCGCATGGTGGAGCTGGGCGGCTGACAGATTGCGCATGAAAAAAAGCATATACAGCATCGCGTTGCGAACCGCCGAGAGGCCGTTCGCCATAAACGCAGCTGTATATGCTTTTTACTTTGCCGTACAGATCCTTTGTACGCTATTTAAACGCGATCACGAATTCTGTTTGAAAACTTTATCCAGTGTTCCCATCAGGATGTTCACATCAATCGGTTTTGCAATATGTGCATTCATCCCTGCTTTGAATGCTTTTTGGCGGTCTTCCTCAAAAGCGTTGGCTGTCATGGCCACAATGGGAATGTTTGCCTTTTTATTGCTGCTCAATGTACGGATCTCCCGGGTGGCGGTGTATCCGTCCATTTTGGGCATCTGAATATCCATCAGGATCAGATCATACTCATCCTCCGCAGCCTCGTTCATTCTAGCCACGGCATCCGTGCCGTCCTCAACGGCGTCCACTTTCAGTCCGGCTTCTTCCAGAATGGCCGTTGCAATCTCGCGGTTCAGTTCGTTATCCTCGACCAGCAGCACCTTTTTGCCCGTATAGTCGCCGTGCTTGGGCAGAAGGGACTGCCTGCCCGACACCACTTTGTGTGTCAGCGCATCGCGCAGTTCCGACATAAACAGCGGTTTGGAAACAAACGCCGTGACACCGGCCTGCCGGGCCTCGTCCTCAATGTCAGCCCAATCGTAGGCCGTCAATATGATGATCGGCGTGCCGGGTTCGATTACTTTGCGGATCCTGCGCACCGTCTCAATGCCGTTCATATCCGGCATCAGCCAGTCAATGATGTAAACCTTGAACTCCGCACCCTGATTGTGCGCCTCCCTCGCGCGCAGGATGGCTTCCTTGCCGGAGGTCGTCCAGTCGGCTTCCATCTCAATTTCCCGCAGCATTTTGCTTACGCTCATGCAGGTCTGTGCATCATCATCCACAACCAGTGCACGGGTGCCTTTCAGGCCCGGAATCGGCGGATATTTCACCGATTCCGTACAAACCTTGCAGTCCAGGGTGACCGTAAACTCGCTGCCCTTTCCCTGCTCGCTCTTGACGGCGATGGTTCCGCCCATCATATCTACGATGTTTTTCGAGATAGCCATGCCCAGGCCCGTACCCTGAATGCCGCTTCTTGTCGCAGTCTGTTCCCGTGAAAAAGAGTCAAAAACGTGCGCCTGGAAGTCCTTCGACATACCGATACCGTTATCTTTCACGCTGAAAACAAAGGTCGCATACCCACTGCGGGCAGACGGCTTTTCTTCAACGCGGATATTGATAGTACCGCCCGCCGGTGTAAACTTGACAGCGTTGCCCACGATGTTGAGCAGGACCTGATTCAGGCGCAGCTTATCGGTGATAATATCCTCGTGGTGCACATCCTGCGTGTCGATGTAAAGGTCAAGCTGTTTGGCGCTGATATTGCCTTGAATGATCGTGCGCAGGTCGTGCAGCACATCGGGCAGGTGGACTTCTGTGTTGTCCAGTTTGACCGTGCCGCTTTCGATACGGCTCATATCCAGAATATCGTTGATCAGACTGAGCAGATGCTGGCCCGATACGCTGATTTTCTTCAGATACTCTTTGACAAGGTCAATGTTATCAATATGCGCCGTGGCAAGGGCCGTAAACCCGATAATGGCATTCATCGGGGTGCGAATATCGTGCGACATACTGTTCAGGAATACCGTCTTGGCCTTATTGGCGTGTTCCGCCGCCGCCAGTGCATCGCGCAGGGCATCCTCCTGCTTTTGCTCCCGCCGCTTTTCCTCGGTAGCGTCGCGGGTGGCAACCAATACGGCTGTTACGTTGCCGTCCGCGTCTTTTCGCTGCGGTGTGATCAGCGTAAGGATCCATTTTCTGTCGACAGTCTGAGACGCAAGAGCCAAAGAGGTGTGACCCTTCAGACGTTCGGCCACTGTCGTCATGTCCGAAAAGGCGAGATACTCCTCACGGTATGGCTCCGCGATAATTTTCTCGATTTGCTCCTGCTGTACGGATCGTTTCAGTGCAAAGTGCTTCTGCTTCTCGACCGTATCGGACGCGTTCTTGACAATTTCAACGGTGTTTTTCTTCAAGTCCACCAGTGAAATGGACGTATACGCCGTGCCAAGCGCTGTGATGATTCCGGTACGTTTCTGGTGCTGCCGCAGCGCGTCTTTTTCCATTTTGGTCTGCCACAGCAGTGCCATTAAAAAGACCATTACGGCTATGGCCAGATAGGATGCACAGACAATGTTGCGCGTCATGAACACCTGAGATGCCGGGAAAAACACAAAGAGCGCATAGTTCTCGGTATTTTCCCGGCTGCCGTACCAGACGCCCTGATTGCCGTTCAGGCGCACAATGCCATCCTCCGCAGCATCGAAGGTTCCGTTATATAATTCCTGGCAGTCCTCTATTGCCTTGTTTACCTGTTTGCTGCTGTTGCTGCTGATGACCCTGCCGTTCTCCGTGATCGTAGCGATGCCGCCAAGCTCCAACGGAAAATCTTTCAACAGGGAATCCACCGTCAAATCCCCAATATCCTCATTGTCCTTCTGTATATAGGTAATCAGGATACCTGGTGCATCCGCGCGTGCCACCGCGGCAAAATCATAGAGTGTCCCATTTTCTTCCAGACGGGTCGAGTATGTCTTTTTTGGATAGTCAACGATATTGTGTACATAGGGGCTGTCGATCAGCTTCTCCAACAGCGGCATGGCGCTGCCGCCCTTTGTGGTCTGCATGACAACATTCAGGTTTTCATCTAATACAAGCGCACCGGTCAGACGCTGTTCCTCTGCAAAAGAGTCCAGGTCCTGCGTGCCGAAACCCTCCTTCAGCGTCATTTCGTTGCCAAGGCTTACCGTTTTATCCAGCAGGCGGACAAGGCTTTTCACGCGGTCGTTGGCCGCATCAGTCTCGTACTGCTCTAAGCGGATCTTTACAAAACCAATCGTTTCATCCAATGTATGACGCAGTGCAATTCGGTTCAGATTCGTGAATGTGATCCAAAGTACAATGCCGAACGCAACTAACACAAGCAAAAACAGTCTTTTTTTGCCGGACTGCTTTTTCTCATTCATTTTCCCTGTTCCCCCCACACAGTTTTCTCTGCATCAAGTCCGAATTTTTCTGCAACGCGGCCAATCGTTCCGTCCTGCTTCATATCTTCCAGAGTTTGGGTCAGATGCACAGCCAAATCCTCATGGGTGTCCTTTGCAAAGGCAACGCCAAGTTCGGAACTGTAAATACTCTCTGCCAGCACACGGTAACTGCTTTCATCCAGATTTGTCAACTTGGCTACCAGTGCTTCATGGCCTGCGACGGCATCTACATAGCCTTTGCGCAGTGCCGCAAACATATCCTCTGTCGTCTCAAAGCTGTTGACTTGCTTGACCTCGGGCAGCAAAGAGGAAATTTCGCCGAGAAACAGCGACTCCGCCTTTGTGGTTGCCTGTACGCCGATGCGCTTATCGGCCAGATCGGACAGCGACTGGATATCGCTGTCCGCACGAACAGCCACGACCTGACGGCTGTACATATACGGACCGGCCCATTGGTACTTGGTTTCCCGCCCGTTCATGCTGAAGCATGACCAGATACAGTCGATCGTTCCGTCGCTGAGAAGGTTGTCTTTGTCCGGCCATGAAATCGTCCGGAATTCCGGCGTATAGCCAAGTCGTGAAAACGCTTCCGTCGCCAGTTCCACGTCGATGCCGGCAAACTGCCCGTTCCTGTCCAGATAGCTGTAAGGGTCAAACACATCAATGCCGACCACAATCGTCTGCGGCGCAGTCTCTGCCGCAGAGTGCGGCTGTGCGGAACAGGCACACAGACCTGCCATAAAAAGCATAGCCAAAGTCATAAGCAGGCCATACACTTTTGCCCTGCTCATTGACGTTTTTCCTGTGTGGTGATGCCCGTTTGAAAAATGGAACATGCGCTTTTCTTCCTTATTATATAGGTTGTATACTGCTTGCCGCCGAACCCTGTCGGACGCAGCAAGCCATGAAGTAAACTATATTATAACTTTTCCAAGTTGGAATTTTATCATACTACGGACATTATTGCAAGTGCTTTGCCTTGTTTTTGGCTTACAGTTTACCACATTTATACAATATCCGACGATAACTCCAAAAGGCGGTTTCAGCTATTGAAAAAATCTGGCAGAAGTGCTATAACAAGGATGGATTAAAGTGAATTGAGAGAGATGACATGTATGTATTCCATCTTCCGTGAATTGGCAATTATTATTCTGAGCGCCAAGTTTTTTGGCCTGGTTGCCCGCAAGTGCAAGGCCCCGCAGGTGGTCGGTGAAATTCTCGCCGGTCTGCTGATTGGGCCTTGTCTGCTCAATCTGGTGCAGATCAACGACACGATCTCCGTTTTTGCTGAAATCGGCGTTGTGCTGCTGATGTTTTCCACAGGACTTGGCACCAACCTGAAAGAACTGATGCGGGCCGGGCCTATTGCCACGCTGATTGCCTGCATCGGTGTGCTTGTACCGTTGATGGGCGGTACGCTGCTCTACAGCGCATTCTACGGCTTTTCGGCAATCGGCAGCCCGGAATTCTTCCGCGCATTGTTTATCGGCACGATTATGACCGCAACCAGCGTGTCCATCACGGTGGCAACGCTGCAGGAGTTGGGCCACTTAAAGAGCTTCCTTGGCACTACCATTGTCAGCGCTGCCGTCATTGATGATGTCATCGGCATTATCGTGCTGACCTGTGTGCTGGGTGCCAGCTCCGGTGAGGGCACCGGCATCGGCAGCGTGCTGGTCCAGACCGCGCTGTTCTTTCTGGTTGCCGTTGGTATCGGCTATGTGTTCCACTGCGCCATGAAGTGGCTGGATTCCCGCAATCCCCATACGCAGCGCATAACGATTGCCAGCCTTGCATTCTGCTTTGCAATGGCCTATATTGCCGAGAAATACTTTGGCATTGCGGATATTACCGGCGCTTACATTGCCGGTATCGTTCTCTGTACGCTGCACGACGCCGCTTATGTGGAGCGCCGGGTCGACATCAGCAACTATGTGATTTTTGCGCCGATTTTCTTTGTCAGCATCGGTTTAAAGACCGACATCAGCGGACTGACGCCGGAGATTCTGCTGTTCAGTGTTTGCTTCGTTCTCGTTGCCCTGCTGGCAAAAATCATCGGCTGCGGACTGGCGGCCAGAGCATGCCGCTTCAACTGGGGAGACTCTCTTAAAGTCGGTGTCGGCATGATGACCCGCGGCGAGGTCGCCTTGATCGTGGCCCAGAAGGGCCTTGAGGTCGGCGTTGTCGAGCCTGTTTATTTTACGGCGGTCATCCTTTTGATCGTGGTTTCCAGCGTCGCCACGCCGCTGGCGCTGAAAGCGCTGTTCACGAAAATGCCCCCTGTCCCCCATCCAAGTGAAGCAAAAAAGTGACCGCTGCATAACCCCCGTCTGTTAGTCAATGCCGGTGCCGGACGACTCATGATGAAAGAAAAGCCCTGAAGGCAGGCTTAAAAGTGAGAAGCTGCTCATTCCCTACGGAGTGAGCAGCTTCTTTTGTGGCAAAATATGCGAAAATGCGAGATAATACGGCGCAGCAACGGCCTGCCGGTGGGCGCTTTGCATTTATCGCAGCTTATTTTCCCAGCCGACATTTGAAATCTGTATATCCGAACGTCACGATTTTCCGCGTAGTGCCGTCGGGCTTGCGGGCGTAAATACCGGGCAGGGGCATACCGTTGAAGGTGTTGTTCTTGCAGGTGGTGTAAATGGCCATATCGCCGAACACCAGCAGATCTCCCACGGCAGGCACAGCGTCAAAGCTGTAATCACCGATGACATCCCCCGCAAGGCAGGTCGGCCCGGCCAACCGCACAGTGCAGGGCTTTTCGCCGGGTTCCCCTGCTCCCAGCAGCGGCGGGCGGTAGGGCATCTCGATCACGTCCGGTGTATGGCAGGCGGCGCTGGCATCCAAGATGGCAACCGTCGTATCGCCGTTTTGCACCACGTCCAGCACGCGGGTCAAGAGATACCCTGCGTTCAGGGCGCAGGCCTCGCCGGGTTCCAGATAAACCGTCACGCCCCAGTCATTCCGGGCGCGGCGGATACACTTTTCCAAAGTGGCCATGTCGTAGCCGGGGCGGGTGATGTGGTGCCCGCCTCCGAAGTTCAGCCACTTCATTTTTGGCAGCAAATCGCCGAATTTCTCTGCCACTGCGTCCAGCGTCACGGCCAGCGCATCGGCGTCCTGCTCACATAAAGTGTGAAAGTGCAGGCCGTCCAACAGCCCGAGCAGGGCAGAATTTTCTGCCGCTGCCGCGTCCCACTGGGCGCGGGTCGTGCCCAAACGGCTGCCGGGGGCGCATGGGTCGTAAATCGCGTGGCCGTCCTGGGTCGAGCACTCGGGATTGATGCGCAGTCCCACACTTTTGCCCGCCGCCTTGGCCGCGGGGCCAAATTTTTCCAGCTGCGCGGGCGAGTTGAAGACGATATGGTCAGCGTACCGCAGCAGCTCGTCCATTTCATCTGCGCGGTAGGCCGCGCAGAAAACGTGCACTTCTTTGCCGGGCATTTCCTCCGCGCCGAGCCGCGCCTCAAACAGGCCGCTGGCCTCGGTGCCCGCGAGGTGCGGCGCGAGCAGCGGGTACAAATCGTAGTTGCTGAACGCCTTTTGCGCCAGCAGCACCTTGCACCCGGTACGACGGGCCAGCCCGCCCAGAATCTCCGCGTTGCGGGTCAGGGCAGCTTCATCCAGCAGGTAGCAGGGCGTGGGAAGGGCGGAAAATTCCGGCGGCACTGCGCCGTCGATGGCCGCAAACGGCGGCCGTGCGTCGCGCTGCGCCATCAGTCCACGAGAACCGGGTCGTGGTTCTCGCTGCGGGGCAGGCCGTACTTGTCCAGCGCGTCGAGGAACGGGTCGGGGTTGAACTCCTCCACCGTGTAGACGCCGGGCTTGGTCCACTCGCCGGTCAGCATCATCAGCGCACCGCACATCGCGGGCACACCGGTGGTGTAGCTGATGGCCTGACTGCCGACCTCGCGGTAGCACTCCTGATGGTCGCACACATTATAAATGTAGTAGGTCTTGTCCTTGCCGTCCTTTTTGCCGGTGAAGATGCAGCCGATGTTCGTCTTGCCCTTGGTGCGGGGGCCGAGGCTGGCGGGGTCGGGCAGCAGCGCTTTCAGGAACTGGATGGGCACGATCTCCTGACCGTTGTAATTGATGGGCGTGGTGGAGAGCATGCCCACATCCTCCAGGCAGCGCATATGGTCAAGGTAGCTCTGGCCGAAGGTCATGAAGAAGCGGATGCGCTTGACATCGGGCAGGTTCTTGCCAAGAGACTCAATTTCCTCATGATGCAGCAGGTACATATCCTTCTGACCGACCTGGTCAAAGTTGTACTCGCGCTTGATACTCATGGGCGGGATCTCGACCCACTTGCCGTTCTCCATATAGCTGCCGGGGGCGGAGACCTCGCGCAGGTTGATCTCGGGGTTGAAGTTGGTGGCGAACGCATAGCCGTGATCGCCGCCGTTGCAGTCGAGGATGTCGATGGTGTCGATGGAGTCGAACTCATGCTTGGCGGCGTAGGCGCAGTAGGCCTGGGTCACGCCCGGGTCAAAGCCGCAGCCCAGCAGCGCGGTCAGGCCGGCGTCCTCAAACTTTTTCTTGTACGCCCACTGCCAGCTGTAGTCAAAGTAAGCGGAGAAGCCGGCCTCCTTGCAGCGCTTCTCGTAGATGGCACGCCACGCGGGGTCGTCGGTGTTTTCCGGCTCGTAGTTGGCAGTGTCCATATAGTTTACGCCGCAGGCCAGGCAGGCGTCCATGATGGTCAGATCCTGATACGGCAGGGCGATATTCATGACGAGGTCGGGCTTGTAGCTGTTGATGAGGTCGCACAGCTGCTGGACGTCGTCGGCATCGACCTGCGCGGTGGTGATTTTGGTCTGGGTGGTGGGTGCCAGCTTGGCGGCCAGCGCGTCGCACTTGGATTTGGTGCGGCTGGCGATGCACAGCTCTGTGAAGACATCGCTGACCTGACAGCACTTGGAGATGGCGACGCTTGCCACGCCGCCGCAGCCGATAACAAGAACTTTGCTCATGATGGAACTCCTTTGTATTTTTTTATTGTATGATGTGTATGGGTATTTTGTATGGGCGAACATTGTTCGCCCGTGCCTGTTTGAGGCAGCGGCAGCTTTCCCGGGCGGATATGGAATCCGCCCCTACATCCTCTCCCCCGATAAGGTTGAGAATGTAGGGAGAGGTCTTGCCCCCTCCGTGGGCGTTGAGGACGCCGCTCCCTACAGGGATGGCTGCTTACTTTTCCAGTGCCAGCAGCAATTCCCGCAATACCTTGCAGGCCGTGGCAGTGGAAACGCCGCTCTGGTCGAGCATGGGGGCCAGCTCGTTCACGTCCGCGCCAATGATGTTCGCTTTCGTCACGGTGCGGATGGCCCCAAGTAGCTGCAAAAAGCTGACGCCGCCCGCCTCGGGCGTGCCCGTGCCGGGGAAGGCCGACGGGTCGAGGCAGTCCAAATCAATGGTCAGATAGACAGGCACATCGGTCTGGCACAGCCAGTCGGTCAGCTCGGTCAGGCCGGTAAAGTCGAACTTGTGCATATCGGTGTGCCGCGCGGCGAACTGAAATTCCTCCCGGTCACCGCTGCGGATACAGAACTGGTGGATGCGCCCGTCGCCGACCAAATCATGGCAGCGGCGCAGCACGCAGGCGTGGCTCAGCTGCGCGCCGAGGTAATCGTCCCGCAGATCGGCGTGAGCGTCAAAATGTACGATATGCAAATCGGGATACTTGCGCACCGCCGCGCGCACCGCGCCCAACGTGACAAGGTGCTCGCCGCCCAGCAGCAGCGGCAGCTTTCCGTCGCGCAGAATTTCCGCCGCGCGGGACTCAATGTCTACAAGGGCACTCTCGCTGGAACCAAAGCACAGCTCCAGGTCGCCGCTGTCAAACACATTCCCATCGGTCAGGTCCTTGTCCTGATAGGGACTGTAAGTTTCCAGACCGTAGCTTTCGTGGCGCATGGCCGCGGGGCCAAAGCGCGCACCGGGGCGGTAGCTTGTGGTGGAATCAAACGGCGCACCGTACAAAACGATACTGGCCGTGCGGTAGCTGCTGTCGCAGCCGATGAAATTCTCTACATTGCGGTGCAGCATCAGCAATCCTCCACTTCCCGCAGCATTTCCTCAAGGAAAGCGGGCAGATAAAACGCCCCGACGTGCAGCCGGGAGGTGTAATAGCGGGTGCGCATGTTCAGCGCGTTCCACGCATCGGCGTCCATATCGTTGATGGGATGATATTTTTTGCTGGCAAAGCCGAACAGCCAGTACCCCGCCGCAAAGGTCGGGATGTGCGCCTGATACACCTTGCTGATGGGAAAGGTGCTGGCAATGCGCTGGTGGCTGCGCTGCATGGCGGTAGCGTCCTCGGCATAGAACGGGCTGCCCTGCTGGTTGACCATGATGCCGTCCGCGCGCAGGGCATTGAAGCAGCTGCCGTAAAATTCGCGGGTGAACAGCCCCTCCGACGGGCCGAACGGGTCGGAGGAATCCACGATGATAAGGTCGTACTCATCCTCACACTTGCGGATGAATTTCAGCGCATTTTCGTAATAAATATGTACGCGGCGGTCATCCATGCGGCAGGCGTTGCCGGGCAGGTAGGCGCGGCAGGCCTCGATGACCTGCGGGTCCATCTCCACAAGGTCAATGCTTTCCACGCGGTCATAGCGGGTCAGCTCCCGCACAACGCCGCCGTCGCCAGCACCGATGACGAGAATATCCTTGGCGTTTTTGTGTACCGACATCGGCACGTGGGTGATCATCTCGTCGTAGATGAACTCGTCGCGCTCGGTCAGCATGACGTTGCCGTCCAGCGTCAGCACACGGCCAAACTCCGGTGTTTCAAAAATGTCGATGCGCTGATAGTCGCTCTGCTTGGAGTAAAGCTGGCGGTTGACCCGGATGCTGTGCTTGACATCAGGGGTGTGAAATTCCGAAAACCACATTTCCATTGGTAAACCTCCCTGTCAGGCCAGCACGTTCAGGCGCAGAATGTCGGGATCTTCCGGTCCGGTCATGCTGCAGCCCTTGGCCTTGGCGTACTCGATATAGTCTAAAATTTCAGCGGTGATGCGCTCGCCCGGGGCCAGAATCGGGATGCCTGGTGGGTAGCACATGACGAACTCGCTGCACACCATGCCCTCGGTCTCGCGCAGGGGCAGGCTCTTCTTGGGGGCGTAGAACGCTTCCTGCGGGCTGGCGGCGACCTCGGGGTCAATGTACTCTTGGCTCAACAGGCCCGCACCGTCGGTGTGGTAGCGGCGTTTGATTTCGGCCAGTGCGCTGACAAGGCGCTCGACCTCCTGCGGGCGGTCACCGATGGAGAGATAAGCCAGTATATTGCCGATGTCGCCAAACTCGATCTGAATGTCGTATTCGTCGCGCAGGATGTCATAGACCTCAATGCCCGCAAGACCGATGTCCAGCGTGTGGACGCTGAGTTTTGTCGTATCAAAGTCAAAAACGGAGTTTCCGTTGCAAAGCTCCTTGCCGAAGGCATAGTACCCGCCCACGGCGTTGATCTCCTCGCGGGCGTACTCGGCCATATCGGCCACCTGATGGAACACCTGCCGCCCGCGCAATGCGAGATTGCGGCGGGAAATATCAAGGCTCGACATCAGCAGGTAACTGCCGGACGTCGTCTGGGTCAGGTTGATGATCTGCCGCACATAGCCCGCGTGGACATTGGGGCCGGTCAGCAGCAGACTGGACTGGGTCAGGCTGCCGCCGCTCTTGTGCATCGAGACGGAGGCCATATCTGCGCCCGCCGCCATGGCAGAGACAGGCAGCCCGCCGCCAAAATAGAAGTGTGTGCCGTGGGCTTCGTCGGCAAGGCAGAGCATCCCGGCGTCGTGGGCCATCCGCACAATGGCGCGCAGGTCGCTGCAAATGCCGTAGTAGGTGGGATTGTTCACCAGCACGGCCACGGCGTTGGGGTGCTCGGCAATGGCCTTGGCCACCTGCTCCCGCTTCATGCCCAGACTGATTCCGAGGCGGTTGTCCACCTCCGGGTTGACGTAGACCGGCACCGCACCGCAGAGCACCAGCGCGTTCAGCACGCTGCGGTGCACGTTGCGCGGCAGAATGATCTCATCCCCGCGCTTGCAGGCGGTCAGCACCATGCTTTGTACCGAGCTGGTCGTGCCGCCCACCATTAAAAAGGCGTGTGCCGCGCCGAACGCATCGGCGGCCAGCTCCTCGGCCTCGCGGATGACCGAAACCGGGTGGCAGAGATTGTCCAGCGGCTTCATGCTGTTGACGTCCACGCCGACGCACTGCTGGCCCAGAAACGCGGTCAGCTCCGGGTTGCCGCGCCCGCGCTTGTGGCCCGGCACGTCAAAGGGCACGACGCGCATACGGCGGAAGTTTTCCAGCGCTTCATGGATGGGTGCGCGGCGCTGGTCCAGCCGGGTGCGCTTTGCTTCTCCGTTCATTTTTACCTCCGTTCGCGGTCCCCTTGCAAAATAAAAAACGCAAGCCGTGCACATACGTGCAGACTTGCGTTTGAATCCAGCGTATTTTTGCACAGGCCGAAAACCCCCGGTACCACACCGGGAGAGCGTCCTGCATGATTCAAAAAGGCTGAGCGTGTCAGAGTCTATATAGCAATTACACTTTTACTACTCTTTATTGACCGTTTCACAAGTCTGCACACCAAAACGTGCAATTTCATGGTTGTAAAGGAACCAACTTATAAAATTTGAGCTTTTAACTCAATCAATAAGGCAACCAAAGTTGCCGATCGGCAGTGGACCCGGCTGTCCGTATGGCCTTAGCCCCCGATGGGCGGTCCGTAGGTAAATTGCTTTGAAAAACTCTTACAAACTCGATTCGTCTTTCAAAATCTAAAAAAGTATAACATGACAAAATTGCTGTGTCAATATTTTGGTGAAAAATAATTTATAGAGGGGGTTTCCTGCAATTCTCAAAGATTGTCGCGCGGCTACGGAATCGTTTCCGCTAAATTTGTCACTATTTTTGGAACTTTTCCACAAAAACAGGGGGTACAAATTTGTGCATCAGGCCGATTTTGCAGTAAATCGCAAAAAACGATTGATTATTGCGCCGGAAAGGTGTATTATAAGATCAATCCGAAACGGAAACGTTTCCGACGAAACAAATCAACACCCTTGCAAATCATTGTTTTTCTTGAGAAGGAGGAAAAAACATGAACGCAAAAAAGACACTCTCGATGACTCTGGCAGCTGCTATGGCTGCGGGTCTGCTGGCAGGCTGCGGCGGCAGCTCCTCTACGGCTGCTTCCTCTACCAGTACCAGCACCGAATCCAAGGCTGAATCCACTGCCGCTTCTACCGAGGCAACCACTGATGCAGCCGGCAAGGTCTACTACCTGAACTTCAAGCCCGAGCAGGACGAAGCCTGGCAGAATCTGGCCAAGAAGTACACCGAGGAGACCGGTGTTCCCGTCACCGTCGTGACCGCCGCCTCCGGCCAGTATGAGACCACCCTGATGAGCGAGATGGCCAAGAGCGATGCGCCCACCCTGTTCCAGGTCAACGGCCCTGTCGGCCTGGCCAACTGGAAGGACTATTGCTACGACCTGAGCGGGACCAAGATCGCAGGCGATTTGACCAGTGACACCTACGCCCTGAAAGACGGCGACCAGATGCTGGGCATCGGCTACGTTATCGAAAGCTACGGCCTGATCACCAATAAGACCCTGCTGGAAAAGGCCGGCTACAGCGTTGACGACATCAAGAGCTTCGACGATCTGAAGAAGGTGGCCGAGGACATCACCGCCCGCAAGGACGAGCTGGGCTTCTCTGCCTTCACCTCCGCCGGTATGGACGGCTCCTCTGACTGGCGCTACAAGACCCATCTGGCCAACCTGCCCATCTACTTCGAGTATCAGAAGGACGGCATCGACAACACCGACGCCATCAAGGGCACCTATCTCGACAACTACAAGAATATCTTCGACCTGTACATCAACAACTCCACCTGCGATCCTGCTGAACTGGCTGGCAAGACCGGCGACGACAGCCGCAACGAGTTCCTGAACGAAGAGGCCGTTTTCTACCAGAACGGTTCTTGGGAGTACACCAACCTCGTCGGCGACGGCAAGCCCTTCACCGATGACGATCTGACCATGCTGCCCATCTACATTGGCGTCGGCGATGAAGCCAACCAGGGCCTGTGCACCGGCACTGAGAACTACTGGTGCGTCAACAAGGAAGCCAGCGAGGACGACATCAACGCAACGCTCGACTTCATGTACTGGTGCGTTTCCTCTGACGAGGGTACCAAGGCCATGGCTAACGACATGGGCTTCGTTATCCCCTTCAAGAATGCTGTCGAGTCCCCCAACGTCTTCGTCAAGGCCGATAAGGAAATGACCGCCGCCGGCAAGACCCCTGTGGCCTGGAACTTCTCCACCATGCCTTCCGAGAACTGGAAGAACGGCGTTGGTTCTGCTCTGACTGCTTACGCCGCCGGTACCGGCAGCTGGGATGATGTCGTCACCGCTTTCGTCGATGGCTGGGCATCTGAGGCCGCTCTGAACGCTGCTGCATAACATAAGATTGTTTTCTCTACACTGAAAGCTTTTTCTCCTTACCTAGTATTACCGGTTAGCGGGGCGGGCGGTTTCGCC